>Ga0310344_10000771_pt1 | contig 24907 bp, 24 predicted proteins | sample HC15DNA20200_MG_FD_203801 | JGI IMG/M metagenome (GOLD analysis project Ga0310344, IMG submission 203801) | Marine microbial communities from station ALOHA, North Pacific Subtropical Gyre - HC15-DNA-20-200_MG | ecosystem: Environmental > Aquatic > Marine > Oceanic | place: Pacific Ocean: North...
AGGACGGCACCACGATCTTCTTCGACATGACCGACTCCTTTCTTGCCAACATCTGGTCAACAAAGGATACCCTCGCGTCGAAGGCCGGGCAGCAGCTAAGCCACAAGCGGCGGCGCATGTTCTTTTGCATGTTCTCAACGCCCGGCTCCCGCAGGTCCGCCTCGCATTTGGAGCCAAGCTGGATATGCGCCGAGAACGGATATCACCGGATCAGTCGAGCCCGCGTCGCGGTGCCGGCCGATGCGGTTGAACCTGGCGTCGAACGAGATCGGCGCGGTCGATGCTGTGCCGCGCGTCGCTGCCGACGATCCGCTGCCGCCCGAAGACCCTGCTCCGTTCCGCGCGCCGACCCGTTCGCTCGACGCGCTCTACCGCGTGCATGCGCCACGCCTGCTGCGCTTCTTTTCCCGCCGTTCGGGGAGCGACGAAGCCCTCGACCTTGTCCACGAGACGTTCGAGCGGCTGGCCCGTCGGGACGACGATCCCGGCAGCGCCGTCGATCGGCCCGAAGCCTATCTCTCCCGGATCGCCGGCAATCTCCTGCGCGATCGCGCGAAGTTCGCCGCGCGCCGTTCCGCCGCCTTCCATGTGTCGATCGACGAGGTTCCGCTCGCCGGCCGCGATCCGCACGACCAATTGGAGGCGCGGGATATGATCAATCGCCTCGAAACCGCTATGGAGCGACTCCGGCCACGAACGCGGGAGATCTTCATGGCGTGTCGACTCGATGGATATAGTCATGCGGAAGTCGCTGAGCGCATCGGCATGAGCGTGCGTGGTGTGCGCAAGCAGATGAGCCGGGCCATTGCCGAGATCGAGCGCGCCTTGAGCGACGATTGACGACGATGTCCGGGCCTGGTGCGAAATCCGATGACGCGGTGCGTCGCGAGGCGTCCGATTGGGTGGCGTTGATCCACGATCCCGACGCCGCGGTCGACCGCGCGGCATTCGAGCACTGGCGCGCCGCCGATCCGCGTCATGCGGTGGCCTATGCGCGCGCCGAGCGCGCCTGGGATAGCGCGGCCCTCTTGGCACAGACCCGTTTCGGGCGTGCACGCAGCCTTCCCGAACGGCGGCGCTTCTTCGACCGGCCGCAGGTTCGTTACGCCTTTGCCGCCGCTGCCGTACTGGTCGTGGCGATCCTGGGCCTGTCCGTCGGCGGTGTCGGATGGTTCCGGCACGATCGTTCCCCCCAGGCCACGGAGTTCGCTTCGAGCATCGGTCAGATCCGGCGGGTTGCGCTGGCCGACGGATCGACCGTCACGCTCGATACCGACAGCGTGCTGCGTATCGCCTTCACAGCCGGCGAGCGCCGTCTCTATCTGTCGCGCGGTCGCGCCCGTTTCGACGTCGCGCATGATGCCGCGCGCCCCTTCATCGTCATGGCCGGCGCCGGCTCGGTGACCGCACGCGGAACGATCTTCGATGTCGCTATCGCCGGCAGTCGCGTGAAGGTGGTCCTGCTCCGTGGCGTCGTAGAAGTGCGCGACGGACGTTCGCGCACGGGCACGTCCCAGCCAGCGACGACGCGCCTCAGCCCGGGCCAGCAGATCGCCTTCGGCACCGCCGAGCCTTTGCTGGCTCCACAACCGGCCGCCGCGGTCGATGCCCAATGGACCGCCGGAATGCTGAGCTTCGACGGCACGCGGCTCGCCGACGCCATTGCTCAGGCCAATCGCTACAGCAGGGCCAAGATCAGCCTCGCCGATCCCGGTCTCGCCGATTTACGCATCACCGGCGCCTTTCATGCCGGCGACGCCATCGGCTTGGCAGAGAGTGTTGCGGACTCGCTCGGCCTGCATGCGGCAAGGACGCCCCAGGGCGACATCGTGATCTCCGCTTCGCCTTCGGTGCCGGCCACCTGAAATAAATCCGTCACGGGAGGGGGCAGACCACTCCCCACTGTCGTCAATCGCCCCGAACGACGGCGCTAAGTGCGCCCCAAGGGGAGACGACGGAGTGTTCGGACGGTTTTCAAAAAGCATCCACGCGTGCGTTGCGGGCACATCGATCATCGCGCTTGCGGCGCCAGCCCATGCACAGCAGGCCGACCAGCGGCGCTACGACCTGCCGGCCCAGCCTCTCGGGACGTCGCTGCGCGCCGTTGCCAATATGTCCGGCACCAACGTCATTGTTTCCTCTGCGCTGGTCGACGGCAAAATCGCCCCAGCCTTGTCGGGACGCTTCACCGCCATCGAGGCCATATCGACGTTGTTGCGGGGATCGGGTCTTCGCGCGAAACTGGTAGGTTCCAGCCTTATCGTCGAGCGTGACGACCAACAAGGATCGACAGCCGATGGGGCTTCCGACATCGTCGTCACCGGGACCCGGATTCGCGGCACGGCCCCGGTCGGCTCGAACCTGGTTACGCTCGATCGCAAGGACATCGACCGCAGCGGCTATGCGACGACCCAGCAGATCCTCGCCGCCTTGCCCCAGAACTTTTCCGGCGGCGCGAACGAAGGCACGGTCGGCTTCTCGGTGCGCAACAACAGCAGCACCAATTTCGGCTTCGGCTCGGGCATCAACCTGCGCGGGCTCGGCACGACCTCGACACTGACGCTGGTCGACGGCAATCGTCCTCCGCTCGGCGGGGGCTCGGGCAGCTTCGTCGACCTGACGCTGATCCCGTCGAGCGTGATCGAGCGGATCGAGGTACTCGCCGATGGCGCCTCGGCGATCTACGGTTCGGACGCCGTCGCGGGCGTGGTCAACGTCCGGCTGCGGCGCGATCTCGATGGCGCCGAGACGCGACTGCGCTACGGCTTTGCCGACGGCTTCGACGAAGTGCAGGCAAGCCAGCTCGTCGGCTTCCACTGGAGCAGCGGCCGGTTCATCGCCGGCTATGAATATTACCGCCGGGGCCGGCTCGGCTCGAAGGACCGCGCCTATGCGACCGAGGATCTGCGCGCGTTCGGCGGACCTGACTATCGGCAGGACTATGCCAACCCGGCGACGATCATCGCCGCCAATGGGCAGGTCTTCGGCGTCCCACGCGGCCAGGACGGAACCAGCCTCACGGCCAGCGATCTCGTCCCCGGTGTCGCCAATCTCTCCGACGGACGCCGGGACACCGACATCCTGCCCGCGCTGGACCGGCATTCCGCCTATGCCGCGCTCGAACAGGATCTGGGCGGCAGCTTCAAGTTCCGGGCACAGGGCTTCTTCGCCGACCGGCGGTCATCGGCGCGGACCTTCCCCAGCAACTATGGCGGGGTCACCGTCACCCCGGCCAATCCCTTCTATGTCGATCCGGTCGGCACCGGCCAACCGGTGACCGTCCACTATGACTTCCGGCCCGACCTTGGCGCCCCGACGCTCGACGCCCATGTCACCAACTGGGCGGGTGCTGCCACGCTTGAAGCCGCTCTCGGGCGCTGGTCCGCCGAGCTTCACGGCGCCTATGGCGAGCAGCGCGAGCGGCAGGCCACGCGCAACGTGCCCAATTACTACCGGCTGGCGATCGCGCTTGCCGATCCCGATCCGGCCACCGCCTATAACCTGTTTGGCGATGGCAGCGTCACCAATCCGGCGACCATCGATCGCGTGCGCGGCGGCTTCGTCCAGACCGGCCACTCCCGGCAATGGTCGACGTCGCTGAAGTTCGACGGGCCGCTGTTCGCCCTGCCCGCGGGCGATGTCCGGATGGCGATCGGCGGCGAATACCGGCACGAATGGTACGGCTTTTCGTCTTTCGACGACGAGTTCACGCCGCAGCCGGTGAGCGGTGGAACCGCGGGCTTTCCCCTCGGCCGCTCGATCGTCGCCGGCTTTGCCGAATTGCTGGCACCGCTGGTCGGGCCGGAGCAGGACGTGCCGGGCATCGACCGGCTCGACCTGTCGGTTGCCGGGCGCATCGAACGCTATAGCGACGTCGGGACGACCGCCAATCCCAAGCTCGGGCTAAGCTGGAAGCCAGTGCCAGCCCTGACGGTGCGCGGCACGTTCGGCACCTCGTTTCGCGCGCCAAGCTTCGTCGACATCCGGCAAGGACCGGGCCTCAATCAGATCATTCCGCTGCCGCTGCCCGATCCCGCTTCGCCGACGGGCGCCAGCACGGTGATTGCCCTGTTCGGCAACCGCCCCGACATCGGCCCGGAAAAGGCCAGGACCTGGACCGTCGGCTTCGACTTCCGCCCCCAGCGACTGCCCGGCCTCTCGGTCAGCGCTACTTATTTCGATATTTCCTATCGCGACCGTATCAGCAATCCCGCCGCCGAGCTCTTCTCGTTCCTGTCGCAGCGCAGCCGGTTCCAGTCGCTGATCACCGACAATCCCGCCGCCGCCACGATCGCCGCGCTCTATGCGGACCCGACCTTTGTGAACCCTTACGGGATTCCCGCCTCGGCGGTGACGGTGCTTGTCGACGGGCGCAACGCGAACCTGTCCCGGACGAGCGAACGCGGGCTGGATTTCGACATCGGCTATCGTGGCGGCGAGAAAGACCGCAGCTTCGAACTCGGCGTGAGCGGCACCTGGTTGTTCAATCTCACCCAGCGGATCACCGCGACCTCCGATTCCGCCGATGTCGTGTCGACCATCGGCAATCCGGTCGACCTGCGCCTGCGGGGCCGCGCCGCCGCCACGCTCGGCAAGGCAAGCGCCGCCGCCTTTCTCAACTTCGTCAATGGTTATCTGAACAACGGCGTCGCGCCCGCCGAGCGCGTGCACAGCTGGACAACACTGGACCTTCAGCTCGGCTACGAACTCGGCGGGGACAGCGGACCGGTGCACGGCGTCAGGCTGGCGCTCAGCATTACCAACCTGTTCGATCGCGCGCCGCCCTACGTCAATAACCGCACGCCCTTCTCGGCATCGGGCTTCGACCCCGAAAATGCCAGTCCCGTCGGACGCATGATCGCCTTCCAACTGGTGAAGTCATGGTAAGGCGGCGGCTGTCGATCCTTTTCGCGCTTCTTGCCCTTCCCGGCGCAAGCCAAGCCCAGCGCAGGCCGACGATGCGCGAGATGATCGAGCTGACCGACCTTTCGAGCGTCGCGATCTCGCCGGACGGCCGGATGGTGGCGTTCCGCGAGGAGACCGCTTCGATAGAACGCAATGCCCACGACCTCGCCTGGTTCGTCGTGCCGATCGACGGCAGCACGCCGCCACGCCGGTTGGCCGATGCCGGCGAAGGCAATTGGCTCAACGGCACACTGCTTTCCGAGCCGCCGATCTGGTCGGTGGATTCGCGCTACATCCTCTATCGCGCGATCATCGACGGCGAGGTGCAGGTCTGGCGCGCGGCGGTCGACGGCTCGGGAGTGGCGCGGATAACCGCGGAGCCGGGCAATGTGATCGACATGATGCTCGAGGCCGATGGCCGGACTGTCACCTACCGGGTCGGCCCGTCGCGCGCCGAAATCGTGCGCGCGGAGGACAAGGAGCATGACGACGGCGTGCTGATCGACGCAACGGTCGATCCCTCGCGCCCGCTCTATCGCGGCGGCCGGATCGATGGACGCCGGGCAACCGAGCGGCTCGGCGGTTTCTGGTTCGGCCATGCCGGACTGCTGGCCGACCAGGCACCCCATGTGCGGACGGTGGACATCGCCTCGAGGTTGACCCGCGACGCCACGGCGGCCGAGGCGGCGCGGCTCGCGCCGGCACCCCAGGCGTTCGACAAGCTGGACGGACGGTTCCTCGTCGCGCGCGTCGCCTCGGGCGACGCGCGCGGCACGGCCTATGTCCTCTCCTCTGGCGCCACCCATGAATTGCTGGTCGCCAAGGGCTCGGGGCTTGAGGAGGCAATCCGGTGCGGCGCGGCGGCATGCACCGGGCAGCGCATCCGGTCGGTGACATGGCAGCGGGGCGTAGATGCGCTGGTCTTCGAGACGAGTGACGGCGGCGGCAACTCCATCCTCTATCGCTGGAACGTGGGGTCGGGCACCGTCGACACGCTCGCGACGGGACAGGGCCTGCTCAATGGCGGGCGCGACCAGACGCAAGGCTGTGCCGTCGGAGCCCGGACCATGGTGTGCATCGCGGCGGCTGCCGACGTGCCGCCGCACCTCGTCGCGATCGACCTTGATACAGGCAAGTCTCGCCTGCTGGCCGATCCGAACCCGGCGCTTGCCGATACCACGCCGAAATTCCGTCCCCTCAGCTGGGTGGATCGTGCGGGCCGTCGCTTCACCGGCCAACTCCTGCGACCGGACGGGGTGACGGGGCCAGTGCCGCTGTTCGTCACTTATTACTCCTGCGGCGGCTATCTGCGTGGCGGCCTCGGCGACGAATTCCCCTTACGCGACCTTGCCCGGCACGGCATCGCCGCGCTCTGCATCAACCGCTATCCCGCACCCGACGGGGTCGGCGACCAGGTCGGTGCCTATCGCATCGCCCAATCTGGCATCGAGGCAGTGATCGATCGGCTCGCCCGCGACGGCATCATCGACCGGACGAAGGTCGGCATGGGCGGCGTCAGCTTCGGCGGCGAGTCTACGATCTGGATCGCGATGCACTCCCACCTGCTCGCGGCGACCTCGATCGCGAACGTGCTGCTGACCCCGACCTACTACTGGTTCAACGCGGTCAAGGGCCGCGAAGTCCCCGAGGTACTGAAATCCGGCTGGGGCATCGATGATCCCGACCAGGACCTTCGTGGCTGGCGCGAACTGTCGCCCGCCTTCAATGCCGACAGGATCCAGGCGCCACTCCTGATGCAGTTGCCCGAGCAGGAATATCGGCCCAATGTTGAGCTACTGGCGCGGCTCCAGCGAGCAGGCAAGCCGGTCGAACTCTGGGCCTTTCCCGACGAGGTGCATGTCAAATGGCAGCCGCGTCACCAAATGGCGGCCAATGCGCGCAACCTAGACTGGTTCCGCTACTGGCTGCAGGGCTGGATCGACCCCGACCCCGCCAAGGCAGCGCAATACCGCCGCTGGCAAGCCTATGGACCTCCGACCGGCCTGGGTTCCGGGCCGAGCCAGCCGCGCGCCCACGCCTCGGCATCGATGATCGGCAGCAGACGATAGAAGCGCGGATCGCGCGATCCCACCGGCTGACGGAGATAGGCCACGACGGCAGGCCGGTCGAGCAGGCCGGCGCCGGCAAGGTGCCCTTCGAGCAGATATGGCTCCAGCCGCGCGCGGTTGGCCTCGAAGTTGCGCAGGCAATAGGCGTCCATGCCGCCCTTCGACCGGCGGTCGATCACCTTCGCCGGCAGCACGTCGCTGAACGCCTGGCGCGCAATCGCCCGGTCGCATCCGCCGTCGATCCACATCCAGGTCGGGATCCTGAAGCAGGTCTCCATCACCGGCTGGCTCAGCAGCGGAAAAAGCGACGGGGCGACGGCGTGGCGGGCATAGCCGTCGAGATGGGCGAAGGCCGCAACGACCGCGCGCACATGGCTGCGTCGTCCCGGCAGTGCGTCCTCGGGTTCGACCAGCCAGGGATGGAAATCGGGCTCGCGCGGCAGCACATCCTTCGCGAGAAAGGCGTCCGATCCCGGCCAGACGCGGTGGATCGGTGGCCGGTGCGCTTGCCGCCACGCCATCGAGCCCGCGATCCACAGGCTCGTGTCATGGACTTCGGCAATGTGACGTACCGCGCGCAGGAAGCGGCGGCCGGGACCGAACAAGCGCAGCGCGTCGGCGGCAGGCGCGGCCGACCCCGGCGCGCAGAACACGCAGTCGCCGCCGGTCCCGCTGACAAAGGCTTCCACCCCGCTTGTTCGAGCCATGTCGCCCAGCAGGCGGTCGGCAGGCGCCAGTATCTGCGGTATGCCCGGCCGGGCGAAGCGACCGGGCACCGGCCGGGTCAGGTCGACATCGGCCTCTACACCATGTTCGGCAAGCGTGAGGCCTGTGGCCGCCGCGGTGGCGCGTGCATAGTCCCGCTCGTCGCCTTCGGCGCGCGGCGTGACAAGGTTGAGCGCGGTGGCGGGCGCGGCGCAGGCCGCGAGCGCCGCTGCGAGTACCGACGAATCCAGCCCTCCCGATAATTCCAGCAGGACTGAGCGATAGGGTCGCACCAGTGCCGCGGTCGCGTCGTTGACGGAGGTTCGCAGCATGTGCCGCGCTTCGTCCAAGTCCGCGACCTGCCGCTCGGCCGCCGCGAAGTCCCAGGGATTCCAGATCGATTCCCGTCGTGTGCCCGCCTTGCCGAATATCGTGCGGTCGCCTGCGAACAACTCGTCGATGCCAGCGAGACCGGTCGCGCGGCAGCGCAGGTGCGGAAAGGCGAGATGATGCGCGACGAAACGCCAGTCGATGCGGGGTTCGGCATCGGTCAGCGCGAACAGCAGCGCAGGATCGGACGCGACGAGAGTAACTCCGCCGACCATCGTCCGGAATGCCGCAAGGCGACCCGATGCTGCGCGAATGACCGAGATCTCGCCGCCGCCTGACTGCCGGAAGAATGCGACATGATCTCCCCAAAAGGCGCCAGCGAACCGGCGTCCATCCCATCGATCGGTCCCGCCCGCGATGTCGGCATCGCCACTTCGGGCCATGGTCGAGCCGACCGCGATACCCGCTTCGCCGAACAGGCGATGCCGCGTCGCAGTATCGACGAGAACGACCAGGCCGTCGCATTCGAACGCAGGGACCAGCGCGAACCTTTCCGCAGCGCGCTCTGCCAAGCGCTGCACCTCTCCTGGATCGGCCGCGGGAGCGACGATCGCCAGGTAGCGATCGCCCGTCACAGCACCATGATCGGCTTGAAGCGGCCGGCATGGTCGAGCGCGTCGGTCAGGACGACGTCGCCATCCTGCACCCAGCAATGCGCAGTGAAGGGGAAGGCCTCGACGCCGAACACCAGTCGCGGGGCATGGCCACGACGCATCACGAACCAGAGGAACGCGATCGAGTCCGGCAGGCACAGCGGCCGCAAGGGGACCAGCCGTCGGCATCGCGCGAAGCGTTGGGCGAGCAGGTCGAGATTGGTTGCGGGAGAGGTCGGGGTAGCCCGCTGGCGCCGGGCCGCCAGCCTGTCCAGGATGGTCTTCAACGCAAGCCCGTGCAGCGCTACGCGGGCCGCGATCGCGAGCGTGGTAACTTCGCACGCCATCGTCCATCCGTCACGGGCCTGCAAGTTGGCCTGCTCGAGTGCACTTTTCGATGGATGCGGCAGGGGAGCGCCGGTCGATGCGCCAGGGCTTCCCTTCATGGCTGTCGGCCCCTTGCTGGCCGGTGCGACGAAGCCGAGCGTCACCAGTCGCGCCAGCGCATGTTCGTCGATGCCGTCCGTCATGCCGACGCCTACGGTCTCCAGGACGTGCCCCGCATCCTCGCCGAGTTGCCAATAGCGGTCGGCGGTGATGTCGAGGACGATCGTGCGCCCCTCGAACCGGCAGAAGCCGATTCCATCTGCGATCCGGTATCGCTGCTGCATGGCGAGTGGAGCGGACGCGCCGCCTGCGCGGCGCGCCCGCGCCGATGGATCACTCGACCTCGATGCCGATGGGCTGGGCAATCACGCCGAACTCCAGCTGGAGCCCGGGCCGGCCCTGGGTCTCGGTGCTGGCGGCGCCGAGGTCGACCAGGTCGTCATGCCGTTCGTCGTTGCGTTCCATGATGGTGCACTCCTTTGACATGCTGCGAAAATGCAGCGATCCCACTCTATGGAGCGCGGTCGGCTATCCGAACTTTATACGGATTCTATATGGATATTGTTTGGCCGAAGGCGAGGACGATTGCGGCGTGGCGCTAGGGCCGCTTGCCCATGAAGCGCTTGAAGCGGTCCCGGCCTTCAGCAGCCAGGATGGCCTGTTCCGCATTCGCGCACTCGTCGCCGCGAACCGAACCGGTCTGGCACCCCGCCACGATCTGCCGCGCTTCGTCGAGATTGGCCGCGAAATACTGCGTGCCACGCGGTGCCGCCGGTGGTGACACTATCACGGAAGCGGCATTGTCGGCGATTACCATGCCCGGTGGCATGATGAGCGGGCGAAGGACAAAACCGCCTGCAAGCCCGAGGACAAGCGCGAGTACGACGAGAATGAGCGTCTTAGCCTGCGTCATGTCAAATCCTCCTTTGAAATCAATCTTCAATCGGCCCGGTACACGGCGCGGACAATATCGGCGGCGGCGCGCCGCCGGCGGCGATGATAGTATGAGCTGAGCCGGCGAAGCAGGTCGCGCTCCCCGTTGGCGGCGGCGGATGCGATTGCCGCCAGCTCCTCTTCGGCCCTGTCGAGCACATGGGGTTCGACGGTACGGACGGCATGCAGTCGTGCGTTCAACTGATCCACGGCGCGGGCATGCTCGCCATTTGCCGACCGCCGGGCGATCGCGAGAAAAATCTGACCCGCGCGATCGGCGATCGGGCCATTCTCCGCGTCGGTCGCGGGCATCGCGATCGCGGCCGGGCGTGGCCAGGCGCGGATGGCCAGCCCGAGCAGTTCGGCGAACCAGCCGTAAAGATCCTTGAGCGCCGGCTCGTCGAGGGCGGGAACGTGGAAGCCGCCGCTGGTGCGGGTCTCGACCAGTCTTTCCCCGGTCAGCAGGTGGAGCGCGTCGCGCACCGGGGTCACGCTCGACGCTAGCGGCGCGGCGAGCACGGCCGGATCGAGCCGGTCGCCCGGCCGGAATTCGCGGCCCATGATCCGGCGCTTCAGCACCTCGTGGACGCGCTCGGCGGTTGCCCCCGAATTCATGACGCGGCTCGCCGCGCTTCCAGATGGGCATCGACCATGACCTGCTGGTCGGGGCGGAGCGCGTCGATCGCGCCCAAGGGGCGATCGGCATCGTCGCCGAGCAGGACCGAGGGGCATTGGCCTTCATAGTTGCCGAGATTGGGACGGTGTTGGCGATAGCCGACCAGCGCCGCCAGTTCCGGCGGGAAGTGTCGCGCCACCGTCGGGGGATAGGCGAGCCACTGGTTCTCGTAGGGCTTGAGCCAGCCGAGCGAATAGCCGACGACCAAGCCGCGCCGCACGGCCTCGGTGCGGTTGGCGCCGGCGCCGTGCAGGGTCGAGCCGAGGAAGATCAGCGCCGCGCCCGGCGCCATCTCCGCCGCGCACGGCGTCCCCGCGGGCTCCAGTTCGAGGGCGTGTCCGCCATGGCTGCGCGGCCATACGAGCGTCGCGCCATTGTCGCTGGTGAAGGGCGTGAGCGGCCACATAACGTTGACGAGATATTCGATCTCGCCGACCGGCCCGCGCCACATGTCCTGGTCGCGGTGCGGCAGCTGGGCGGGCGCGCCGGGATGCACCGCGATCGCCTGCGTCGTGTTGAGCTGGATACGGTCGCACCAGGGCGACAGCACCGCCTCGACGATGCCGAGGACGAGGCGATGCTGGACCAGGGCCGCGGCGCGGGGCGATCGGACGAGCAGCCGGCCGAACCGCTTGGTCGTCGTGCCGTAGAATCCGCCTTGTCCGAACGGCGTACGTGCGAACTGATCGGCGAGGTCGTCGTCGAGCGCCCGGACGGTGGCGGACGGCAGCGCGTCGTCGACGATGCAATAACCCTGGGCGGCGAGCTCGGTGGTGCGGCGCGCGATCGCGCCGGCGAGGTCGCCAGAAAGATCGATGGTGTCGGTCATCGTGCTGCTCCGCTCCATCAGGCCGCGACGCGCTGGTCGATGCGCAAGGCCGAAGCGGTGATGCCTCCGGCGGCGAGCAGCGCCGGGGTTTCCGGCGTGATCTCGATGCGAAGCGCCGCGAGCATCGTCCCGTCGATCACCTGGGGGAGGCCGAGCGGCATGCAGCGCCAGCCAAAGGCGAGGATCTGCTGGAACCAGCCCATCTCGGCGATCGCGCTATAGGCGGTGATGCCCCTTTCCAGCGCATGATCGGCCAGCGCGGTCACCAGCGTGTCGCGCACCTGGCGGCGCTCGCGCGCGCTCAGCCGGCGATCGAGGCAGAAGCGGGTGATTTCGAAGATGTCGGGGCTTTGCGGCGGAGCCTCCTCGCACAGTTCTGCATAGAGGCTGTCGAGAATATGCGGTCGCGTCGTCGGCAGCAGCCGGGCCGATCCGAGATGGGTGCCGTCCGGCTCCGCGAGGATCAGATAGGTGGCGTGGAGATCATCGAACTGGTCCACCTCATAGCGGCCGTCGAGGACGGGAACGTCCCATTTGAGGAGGTCGACGAAGACGGATTTGCGCGCGGCGAACATCGAACGCAGGACGGCGTCCGATGCCGGGCGCGCGGCGGATTGAACAACATGCAACATGGGTCTGGCTCCTTGACCGTGATTGGCCAAGGGTCGCCCTGCTGCGGGTCAGCCCGCTATTCCGGAAAAGGGTAATATCGGCGGCGAAAGATATCGGAGAAGGTCAGCGTTCCATCGAAGAGCGTGAGGATCACCAGATATGTCCGCTTGTTCACGCCGTAGCGCTCGCAGGCCTGCTTGATATGACGGGCGACCGTCTCCTCGCCAACGCCCAGGATGAGGCTGATCTCCCAGTCGCTCTTGCCCCGCGCGACCCAGAGCACGCAGTCGCGCTGGCGGTCGGTGAGGACCGGTCGCGACGGCATCTGGAGACCTCCGCGCATCGCCCAGAGCCGCCGCGCGCCCTCAAACGCGAACATCCCCGCGAGCTGCGCCAGCGGCAGCATCTCGTACCGCATCGGCCGGCCGGCTTCATTCGCGAACGAGCAAGAGCCACGCGCCTCACCAGGTATATGCGCCGGCACCGTGAAGCCGTCGCCGATGCCCTGATCGCGGCCCAGCGCCAGCACGCGGTGGTCTTCGCGGGTCATCGGGATCATGTTGGACATCCGCGACCAGGGAAAGCCGACGTTGGTTACGTGGCTCGCACGGTGGACGGGATCGGAGACCCCGAGCGCATTGCCGTCATAATAATCGGCCCAGCGCGTTGGATAATTATGGAGACGGATGGCAGTGCCGCTCGCCGCGACGATATCGACATGATGTGTCAGCGCGAAATATTGGAAGCCGAGCTGTTCCGTCACCGCCGTCATCGCGGCGGCGAGATCGTCCGCATTCGCTGCGGCCTCGACGACGTGCATGAACTGCGTCGCCATTCTGTGCATGCCCATAGGCCAGCGACGCGAGCCCGGGCGGTGCCTCAAGCCACCGAAAATCCCTGGGCCGCCCTTTCCCGGTCCCTTGGGCCGTGCGGCGGTTTCTCAAGCCGTCACCCGGCGAGTCTTGTCGTGAAATCGACATATCATGATGCGTTGCAACGCAAAACCGACCTGTCGGCGAACGGCGGCGGTAGCGCGCCAAGCTGCTTCTTCGTTCTTCCGGGCGAGGATGGGCACGCGGCGGCGGGCCGGAGGCGGAACCCCGCGTGACGGGCGATGGATCCCGCGCCCCGGGTTCCGATTGGCGCGACCCGGCGCTTTATAGTGCCTTGCGCGGCATCGATCGCGCAGGGCTGATGTGGGAATGGCTGCGCCGCGATCCCGGCTATGTCGGCTGGTATACCCGCGCTAGCGCTGCGACGCGCGAGACCAGTGACGCCATGTCCTGGGGGCTTCACTTTCGCGGAACATCCCGACCTCCCGGCCCCGGAGGCGCGGCTCATCTGGCATGCCGATCTCGATCCCGGGACACTCAGTGTTGTCGTTCAACCCGCAGACCCGTCCGATCCCGATAGCCTCCACATCAACCAGATCGCTCCTTGGCTCGCGATTGCGATCGACCCGGATGGCCGCGAGCATGCAGTCCTGTCCGACGGTTTCCACCATATCCGGCTCGACATCGAGGAAGGCCGGCTGGAGGGGCAGGAAGCGGTTTTGCTCCATTATCGTCTGCACGGCCTTGCTTCGGCGGAGACGCGGCTGTTGCCGCTGCGCCGTCTGCTCGACCTGTGTCGGCATCGCCGGTTCGCGCGATCTTTGTTTCCCCGCGATGCCCGGATCGACCGTGGAATCGAGATGCTGCGCGTCCATGACGCGATCGGCCAGGGCGCGAGCCAGCGCGAGATCGGCGCGGCATTGTTTGGCGAGGCGCGGGCGGCGCGTGACTGGAGTGACGTTTCGGATTCGCTTCGCTCCCGGGTCCGACGACTGGTGCACGAAGCTGGAGCAATGGCGCGGGGCGGCTATTGGCAGTTGATGCGGCGCAAGCCCTAACTGAACTCCTGGGGGAGGGTCGGAATCGCGTATAGCCGTTTCCGACCCTCCCCAATCCGCTTGACAACCTGCACCTCAATCACCGCGAGGCGCCGCGTGAGACCGCGCCCCGGACGAGCGAGGTCTAAATGGCAACGGACGATAATGACGAGAATGCGCGTGCGGCACGAGCGCTGAAAGGTTCTCCTTTTCTCAGTCCTGAGCAAGCCGCGCATTATCTGGGGATCTCGACCCGAACGCTTCAGGAGCACCGGTCTGGCGGAACCGGACCGTACTTCCGCCGGCACTGCCGCCACATCCGCTATCATATCGATGATCTCGACAGTTGGTCGCTCGGTGTCCGCGGGGAGCGTGATCGTGACTGAGCGCCACGCTACGGTTGCCGCGCTGGCGCGGTGGGGCCAGAGTCTGCGCGACGCTCGATCGCGACGGCGGCGCTTCATGCGCCGCTGCTTCGCCATCGGCGGGCTCGCGGTCGCGCTCGCCGCGACGATCGCGCTTCCGCCACGTCCGTTCCTCGTCTGGAATGCCAGCGCGAGCGCCCCGGTCGGCCTCTATCGTGTCGGCGGAACCGACCTCGAGACCGGCAACATGGTGATCGCCTGGCCGCCCGCCGGTGCCCGCGACTTTGCCGCGCGTCGGCATTATCTGCCCGCCAATGTGCCACTGGTGAAGCGCGTCGCGGCCGAGCCAGGCGACACCATTTGTGCGCTCGGGCAGGAAATCTTCGTCAACGGCCGCTGGGTTGCTGAGCGTCTGGTCCGCGACGGCGCAGGCCGTGCGATGCCGTGGTGGACGGGCTGCCTCACTCTCCGGCACGGGGCGATGTTCCTGCTGATGGCCGACAGCCCCGCTTCCTTCGACGGACGCTATTTCGGTCCGACCGGGCGCCGGGATGTCGTCGGCAAAGCGACCTTGTTGTGGGCGCGCTGAGAGCGCTCGTCCTCGCGCTGGCGCTGCTGACGGCAACGCCAGCGCACGCCGATCAGGTCGAGCGCTGGCGCCCCTATATAGCCGAAGCGTCCGCCCGGTTCGGCGTTCCCGCAGAATGGATCGAGCGCGTCATGCGTGCCGAAAGTGCCGGCAAGACCACGCTCGATGGCCGACCGATCACATCACGAGCTGGCGCTATGGGGCTGATGCAGCTCATGCCGGGCACCTGGGCGCAGATGCGCGCGGCGCTTCGGCTTGGGAGCGATCCGCATAATCCACGCGATAACATTCTCGCCGGGACCGTGTATCTCCGACTGATGTATGACCGCTTCGGTTATCCCGGTCTGTTCGCCGCCTACAACGCCGGACCTGCGCGATATGCCGCTTATCTCGCGACGGGGCGAACATTACCCGGAGAGACCCGTGCCTATCTGGCGTCGGTAAGTGGCGTGCCCACATCGCAGCCAAGCGCTTCGCAAACAATGCCGGCGACAGCACTTTTCTTCGCCCTGGGGTCAGCATCGTTCGGCAAACCCGGTGATCCAACCGGTGCCGCAAGGCTCTTTGTGCCGCTGCGCGTGGGATCGGTTATTCCGGTTGAAGCGCGACCATGAGGGTCGCTGCGTCAGCTTTCGTCGTGATAGCCCGCGACATAGCCAGCAAGGCTAAGGCCCGAGTTTTCGAACGGAGCCATATCAAGCACCTTGCCGCCATGATCGAGCGCCGCGCGTAGCGGTCCCGTTTTCATGTCGAACGTCAGCACCACGGATGATAGCGACGCGGCGGCTAACGCCGCATCTCCTTCATTGTTGGTCAATCCGCTGTTCCTGGCCGGTCGATTGAGCAGGTACGGCTCGCGGATGGCCGCGTAGAAGGCGCGCGCGTCCTCGGACTGGAAGGTTCCGAACCCGAAGCCACGATGACGCTCTGGTCCGCCATCCGGCCGCGCGAAACCGAACACGGCCGTCACGCTGATCGTGCTGTCCACCATTTCACGCTCGATATAGGCCTTTAGCGCTTCCTTTTCGGGGCGGCTCGGGATCGCCGCGAGTTCGATCTCGATCTGCCTCGGGATGAACAGCAGAAACCTGTTCCTCGGAAGTTCGGCCGACAGGCGCAAATCCAACCGATGGAACAGATCCCAGACATTGCTGTCGATGGTGACAGCTATTCTGCCGTCGGTTCGCATGCGATAGGGCAAGCGCGCCTCCGTCAGACGAACGCGGGATGTGGTTGCGCCGTCCAGCCCTCGCCTGTCTGTGGCATGATATACATTTCCTCAACAGGCCATTCTGGCGCCTCTACCTCAAGAAATCGTTTGAGGTCCGGCGTCAGTGCCTCGTGCCCGAACTGCGCCACGAGCAGCACCCCGCACGCGGCAATCGCGGCGAACGCATTGGCAAGGGTCGCCCGTTCGAACTCGAATTCGCGATTATGCTTCACGCCATGATAGGCTGAAAACCACGGCAATGAATTGGTCGGGTCCGTCGGATCCCAAAGCGCGAACGGCGTGAAGGGGCCGATATCCGGACAGGGATGAAAGCGCACGGTGAAGGCGCGCAGTCCGAGCGCGTCGGCGAGCTTAACATATTCGTTCGTATTAAACTTGGCGGTCCGGCCGTTGGCGACCAGAATGCCGCGCCAATGCATCTCGACTTCCGTTGCCGCCAGGATCAGCAAGTTGCGGATTTCATGGCCATGGACCGAAAGCGTCTCGGGCGCAGGTTGCACCACCCGACAAATGGACCTGAGATCATCGATCAAAGATCCGAGCTGGTTCTGCGCGCCGGTGACGTAGCGCTGTTCGCCAGCATCGTCCGGTAGCCACAATTTCTGCGGGTCCATCGACAAGATCGGTCGGGCAATACGGCGATGATAGTCGCCGGGGCGGCGGATCATGCGCCGAAAGGGGCCAGGGTCTTCCATGCCGTTGAGCCAGGGCGTTTGTCGGCGCAGGCACGCCCAGATCGTCTCATTCGGCTCAGCGGCATAATAGCTTCCCGGGCCACCTTCGGCATTGGTGACGCCCATGCGGGTCGCCGTCCCGACCGTGATCCGCCAAAGCTGGCAGCTCTGACCCACACCCAAATCGCGGACATACCAGCCCTCATCTCCATCTGCTTGGGCCAACGCCACGAGTCTCACCTTTCTGTTTGATCTCTTCTGGTACCGGATCGGTGATGGAATCGCATGTGTCTGGTTGCGGTACGATGGAACCGTGCACCGACGGCAAGCGCATCCTCTCACTGGACTACGTTCACCTCTGCGGCCCAGCGTTCGGCGTAGCCTTCGGGAAGGACGGCGTCATGCGGCGTCATCGTGAAGCGAATACCGCCGCCACTACGGGCGAGGTCCGACGCGCCGGCTCCGACCCAGAACAAGGCGAGGTTGCGGTCGGCGGTGCAAAGTTGGGTATGCATGTCCGGGGAGAAGGCAAGGCAATAAAGCAGCAGGTCCAGTGCCTGAAGATCCGACAGCGCGTTATAGGCGTCGGCATCGCTATAGGCGGCGTGGAACTTGAGCAGGCTTTTCGCCGCGCTGCGCGCCGGGTTCACCAGCGTGCTGAGCACGGCGAGCACCACGAGCGAGGCCTGCATGACGCCAAAATCCTTCGCGGCGGCCAGGATTTCCTGCCATCGCCGGTCGATATCGCGACGCGCGACCGGCGCGGCGAGGGTGGGCGCGACATGGCGCAGGAATGCCTGCTTGCGCGCCATGCCCGGACGAACATCCTCGATCAGCCCAAGCAGACCATCGATCGACCCTGGCCCAACCATCAGCGTTGCCGCCGGCAAGGCTTTGCGAAGCTTCTCCACGGCCTCTTCGAACTGGGCGCGTGCCGCATCCGGTTCGGGAAGTGCCCGGCTGTTGCCTTCCATCGCGAACAGCATCGGATTGATGCGAACGGGATCATCCTCGAAAAGGTCGAGGAAGTCGGGCTCCCGACCGACCTTCTTCCCGCCGTCGAACCGCCCGGCGATCTCGGTGATGATATTGCGATCGGGGAGGACCACCGCCGTCTCCCGCGTCGCAGCGAGTACCGACGGCAGCCAGCCGCCCCGGACCAGAGCGATCGCCTTCGAGGTGAACGGGCTGATCAGCGTCGCGGTGATATGCGCATATTTGCTGGTATCGACGCCCTCGACATCGGTGTCGACGATTCGCCCGTTATACATTTCGAGCGGGATGGTGATGCCGGCGTGGAGTTTCGCGGTCGCGAGTTCCTCATAGGTTCGCGGCCTGATGTCGACATCGGTAAACGCGATCGTGCGCAGCGGACCGCCGCCCGGTCTTTCCTGCTCCTCGTAGACGAATATCCAGCCACCGGGGCGCGGCGGCTGCACGAGCTGTTGGGCTGAACTGGTCATGCCCCCTCATAGTGGGGTGTCGCCCGGCCACGAAGGAAAGGTTGGTCAACCGCAATACACCGGAAGCGCTTGGCCGGTGCCCGAAAAGCCCGCAATATCCCACCATGCCACGCCGTATCAGAAAGACACGAAAACCGGACAAAGACGATCTGCGCAGCTTTCAACGGTTCAGCGGGACGCTCAGCGATGGCGACCAGTCGATGCCGGTGCGGTTCAAGGCTCGGATCGGAGACGATGGCGAGGTCGAGCTCGACCTTCACGCATTCCGGATCAGCAAGGCCACCTGGTTCGTCCGGAAGCGGTGGCAGGCGGGGCGCAACGACGTTGCCGAGTTTGGCCTGAACGGCGTCACCCCCGATGGACTTCGCTTCGAAAGCGACAGCCTTTCTCTAAACAGCCTCGGCGAGCGATGGAGCGGCGTCCACAACCGGCATTGGTCGAAGCCGCGCGGCGAATGCGGCAAGGTTCAGTACTTCAGGACAGTCGACCCTGCGCGCGACCGGCCGGTCCTCAAATTGCATCTGAAGGGCTTCGATTGCTTTCCCGCGCTTCACGCCAAATGTGCGCTCGGTACCATCCAGGTCGCCGGCGAGACAAAGTTGGGCGAGCCAGACCGCCTTACCGGCTGGATCGTGATCGAGGCCATCGAGCCGACATCGGATCTCGGCGCTTGGCGTGCTGAAGCCGAAAAGTTCGCCGAACATTTACGCCGGATCCTATCGGTCGGAGCATCGACAATGCTGCAGGCGCCGATCCTCGAGTTCGTTGCTGGCGACATCCACGAGGTCGAAGTGCTCTCACAGACTCGTCAACATGCGCCGGTGATGCGCGTGTTCCACAAGCTCAATCTCCAGCCGGTGCTCGATGCGGCGGTTACCAGTTTCTTCGCCCCGCCGATCGAGGTGAAAAACCTCTTCTTCGCGATCGAGTGGTTCGCGATGGCGACGACCTATAACGAAGTGCGGCTGGTCAATGCGATGACGGCGCTTGAGAATCTGATCGATTCCAACCTCACCGAGGAAGAAGCGCTGATCGAACCTCGGCGCGAGTTCGACAAGACGCGCAAGGCGCTGCGCGCGGTGATTCGGGCCTGTCTCGATCGATGGTCGCCCAACCGGGCGGCGACGGCGCGTGAGGAACTGGGCGAGAAATTGCTCGACCTCAACCGGCGCCCGCTTCGGCGTAAACTCCACCTGCTGGCGGCGCGCTGGAGCGTTCCGCTCGACGGGATCGGCGACGAGCAGATCGGCCGGGCGATCAAGGCACGCAACGCCATCGTCCATAGCGGTCACCATCCGGCGACGGAGGACGGCCCCGATCTATGGGATCATATGACGATCGTGCGCGAGCTGGTCGTGCGCTTCCTGCTCACCGCGATCGGCTATCGCGGCCAGTATATTTCGCATGTCGGCGGCTATCATCTGGCGCTTTTCCCGCCGGGCGAAGCCGTCGCTGCGATAACCGAGGCGAGATGAAACCCCTAGGTCGCGGCATGTTCGATGTCTACGCGCTGGCGCTGCCGCGCGGACACGGCTTCGGCGAGCGTTTGCCCCGCGAGGCGTGGCAGTCGGACGACGGTAAGGCGTGCGCGATCGTCACGCGCCATGCCGAGGACGGCAGCATCGGCCTGATCGTGATGCGCCGACGCACCGATGGCGTCTGGGCGGTGACCCACGACAATGTCCCTCAGCCCGACGTTGCCACGGCAACAGCGTTAGCCGAGGTCGAACTTGAGGTCGGACGGCCGCCGCTTCCGGTGCCGCCCGGCGTGCAGCGGCGAACCGCGCTGTACGATCTCCAGGGACGCGAGCCGAGCCAGATATTCCGATTGCTCACCGCCCGCAGCCACCAGAACGTCGCCTGGCTGCTCAACCAGCTCTATCTGTCGCTGCCGCGTCCCGACGCCAATTGGGCGGCCGATTGCCAAACCGAAAATTTTCACACGCGGCTTTGGGAGGCGCAGCTGCTGGCAAGTTTCCGCGAGCAGGGATTGCTGGTGACCCAACCGGCCGAATCGCCCGATTTCAGGATCGAGAACCGGAGGGACGGCGTCGCCTGGGTCGAGGCCGTCACCGCCAATCCGCAAGAGCGCTTCGAGCCGGTCAACGCCCGGCCCAGCTTCCAGCCCGAGGAGCCCGCCGACCTATTCTTTGGGGCGGCCGCGCTGCGCTTCGCCAAGACGCTCGGAAGCAAGCTCCAGCGCGGCTATGCTGATATGCCGCATGTCGCGGGCATGCCCTTCGCGATCGCGCTGGCCGATTTCCATGCGCCTGCTTCGATGATGTGGAGTCGCGAAGCCTTGCTCGGCTATCTTTACGGCATGAGCGCGCACGTCATCGAGATCGACAGCGAGCGCATCGCGATTGCGGGGGAAGCCAGCCATTTGCGCGGCGCGTCAGGATTTCCGGCTGGCCTGTTCTGCAACGATGCTCATGCCGAGCTATCGGCGGTGATCTTCACCAACGCCTGCACGCTCGGCAAGTTCAATCGGCTGGCAATCTCCGCCGGCGCGCCCGATCATGGCCTGCGTTACGTCCGTTACGGAAAATTCTTCGATCGTCGGCCGGGTGCGCTCGATGGCATCAAGTTTTCGCTCGACGTCACGAGCGACGAATATCGGGGGCTGTGGCCGCAGGGTTATGAACCGTGGTGCGCGGAGCTGGAGGTGTTCCACAATCCCTTCGCCAGGCACCCGCTCCCCGAAGCTTTGCTTCCCGAAGCCACGCATTGGGTCGACGTCGATGGCGAGCTGATCTGCCGGTCGCATTATGCGACAAACATCCTCTGGTCGGGGACGCTGATCCAGAACCAGACCGACGATATACCCTCCTACGACGGCGTTCCTGCCTATCTCGAGAGCGTTGCCCGTCGGCGACGGGCGGGAGAGGCTGAACCGAAGGCGCCCGATCTGGAATGTCCATAGCGTATCTGCGACGTGTGCCGCGACACCGACCCCATCGCTGAAGTATCCACTGGAAACCTCGAGAGGGTGGAGCCTGCATGATCAAGACCATCGCCGACCTGCTGCGCGAACTCATGGTAAAGGAAGCCGCCGAGCTCGACGAGGAAGCCGTCAAACATGGCCCGACGATCGGCGCGATGTACGAGGGGCTGGCCCGCGACATCCTCGATCGTGTCATCCCTGCCGCGATCGACGTTCGCGTCGTCGACGGCTTCGTCGAGGGTGTCGATGGAACGCTCAGCCCGCAGATCGACGCCATGGTCGTCACCGGCGAAGGACGCCAAATCCCTTACACCAGCAATTTCGTCTGGCCGATCGCGGACGTGATCGCGGTATTCGAGGTGAAGAAGACGCTGTACGGCAACGATCTGGCCGACGCCTTCGAGAAACTTCGCACCGTCAAGCGCATGTCGGAGGCCCATGTGCAAAATGGCCTGAACGTCGCCGCTGGCCCGAGCTTTCGCGCCTTCGCCAAGGCCACCGGCCACTATCCCGCATCGATCGAGGCGGTCGATGCGCTCCCCGACGAGCTGAACTATATCTTCCATACCATGCTGGCCGACCAGCTCGCCCCCGTCCGGGTAATCCTCGGCTATCATGGCTATGCCGATGAGCACGGCTTGCGTAAGGGCCTGCTCGACTATCTACAGGATCAGGGCGTCGCTGCCGGCTTTGGCGCGTCCTCGATGCCCAACCTGATCATTGCGCGCTCCAACTCGATCCTGAAAATGGACGGTCATCCTTATGTCGCGCCGTTGCGTGACGGTTGGTGGCACCTGCTCGTCTCGAACCCCGAAAATCCGCTGCGACTGCTGATCGAACTGCTGTGGACCAAGTTGGGGGACCGGTTCGGCGATATCTTCCCGGGCGACGACGATCTCGAACTTGAGCGGCTCGCCCCTTTCCTTGATGCGCGCCTTCGGCGCGAGGGCGATAAACTCGGCTGGGCCTATGACTATCACCCGCTGAGCAAAGAGGAGATGGCGACGGCGCCCGCCCCGAGCTGGGATCCCGAAGCCGTGGACGTCTGCGAGATCGTCATCACCCAGCAATTGGCGCGCTACGGGTCGATCGACGTTCGCGACGAAGAATTCCGCCGCTATGTGACCAGTGAAGGCATCGACCCCGACGCCCTGATCGCGGACATGGTGGCGCGCCGGATGCTGGCCTGGGTCGACCAGTACAAATTTCGGATGATCGACGCCGGGACCGTGTTCATGGGATTCATGCCCAACGGCGAGGGCTTCTCGACGACGGATACCGATCACCTGATGCCCTGGCTCACGCGCGAGCTCGACAAGCGGAAATAGCCGCGCCGCCCGAACACAGGAGATCAATTTGCGCCCAGTCCCATTCACCAGACCCACCATCGTCGCAGCGGCCGAGATGCTCGAGCGCCACACCCAGGCGAGCTTCGACACGATGGTGTTACGGCTGGCGCTCGAAAGCCAGATCCCCGAAGGCGCCGGTCTCAGCGTCGCCAAGAAATGCGGCCTGGTCGCCCGCGCGGTGATCGCCCGGCCCGACCTCGTCGTCCACACGCTCGACGGCAGCGTAACGCTGACCGAGGCGCTCATCCGCGAAGCCGTCGCGCTGGTCCGCCCGCGCTTTGCCTCCCCGGCGCAGACCGCGTTGCTGCGCGGGCTTGCCCGTGACGGCTATGTCGTCGAGGAGGATGACGAAACGCACGCGATCAGACTGAGGGCGGCCCTGCCCGAGGAGATCACGCTTCCCGAGACCGATGATGAGGTCCGCCGCCTGCTTCGGCAGCTCGGGTTTCAGGTGCCGGCCGGGCATCTCGACCAGGCGATCGAAGCGCATACCCGCGGCGATTGGGCAGCCGCCAACGCCCAGTTGCGAACCTTCTTCGAGAGCCTTTTCGAGGCGATCGCATTCACGATTGATCACGCGGCGGCATCCAATTGCGCCAACTCGGAAAACCGGCGCGCCATGCTCGCCGCCAAGGGTTTCCTCGCCATCGACCGCAACGAATGGACGCAAGACGGCAAGAACTTCATCAACGGCCTGTTCAAGATGCTGCACACCGACGGCTCGCATCCGGGCCTGTCCGACGAGGACCATTCGACCTTCCGTCTGCACCTGATCCTGGTGAGCGCGCGGACGTTTTTGCGCCGTCTGACCTACGGGCAGTAGCAGGCTCATCCCATCGAAAGCATGGATTGGCGCCTCGCGGGACGCCGACGATGCCAGTCGAACGCGGGCGCTGATGAGCGCACACTGGCGCCGCTGCGCGGTCGCCAGAGGTCGCGCATTTTGTATGCCCGCGTCGCACACTTGCGGAACCGGGGGCGCGGCGGCGGCTGACCCCCAAGCCCGCGCGCACGCCGCCGCGCCGCCGGGTCCCGTCCAAGAGTGCGCTTTTTGTGCGCGCCTGTCGGCGCGGTGCATCGCGGTTCGCCGTCCCGCGACCGCCGCTCTACGGCGCTATGGCTCGCTCGCGCTCGCCAAGCTCTGCCGAGCCCTGCGGTCTCGGCCTGCCGGTGACGATCGGCTGGCTGTGGCCGGGCCTGCGCCCGGCCTGACGGAGGCTGCTGCGCAGCCGCGTCTTTTGGTGGGCCTCTCCCTCTCGAGCGGGCTCGGGCGGCGCTCCCGGCTAGGCCCGCCGCGGCCGGCGGCAACCCCTGCGCTGCGCTTCGGGGTGCTCCATTGCATTGCGCCCTTCGGTGCCGCCGCCCGCTGTCTCGGGCCTCTCTGGTCGCTCGATGCCGCCCATCCCCCGCTCTCCGGGGGAGGCCATGTGGTTTTGGGGCGGGAGTGGAGACAACCCGATGCGCAAGACCCGCAAGCCTTCCAACACCCCAACCGAACCCCGCGCGAACCTCTATGATGAGGTGACGACCCGCATCGTCGCCGAGTTGGAGGCGGGCCGTATCCCTTGGGTCCAGCCTTGGGGCCGCAGCGGCGGGACCGGCCCCGGCCTCCCGCGCAACGCGCTCACCGCCCGCAATTATTCCGGCGTCAATGTGCTGATCCTGTGGGGTGCGGTCATCGAACATGGCTGGCCGTCGCAAAGCTGGCTGACCTTCAAGCAGGCCATCGAGGCGGGCGGCGCGGTGCGCAAGGGCGAGCATGGCACGACCGTTGTCTATGCTGACCGCTTCATCCCCGAAGGCGAGAAAGTCCGCGTCGAGCGCGAGGGCGGCGACGCCAAGGCGATCCCGTTCCTCAAGCGCTTCACCGTGTTCAATGTCGCGCAGTGCGAAGGGCTCCGCACCGGCCTTGCCGCCGACCCCGCGCCGCTTCCCGAGCGCGAGATCGTTCCCGTCGCCGAGGCGGTGATCGCGGCCAGCGGCGTCGATTTCCGCATCGGTGGCCACCAAGCCTTTTACGTGCCGAGCCGGGATTTCGTGCAGGTGCCGCCGCAGCCCGCCTTTTTCGAGCAGATCAATTATTATCGCACCTGCCTTCACGAACTCACCCATGCCACCGGCCATCCCGCGCGGCTCGGTCGCAACCTCACCACCAGCTTCGGCAGCAAGGATTATGCCCGCGAGGAACTGATCGCCTTATCTGGACAGTCTGCACCGTGCCTGACGCTTCATTGAAGGGTATCGTCCAAGCGCGACGCAGGGGGTCATCAGGCCGGATGAAGCGCTCCCAATAAGCTGGCGTAGTCCGGCCTGATGACCACCG
>Ga0310344_10000772_pt1 | contig 24875 bp, 24 predicted proteins | sample HC15DNA20200_MG_FD_203801 | JGI IMG/M metagenome (GOLD analysis project Ga0310344, IMG submission 203801) | Marine microbial communities from station ALOHA, North Pacific Subtropical Gyre - HC15-DNA-20-200_MG | ecosystem: Environmental > Aquatic > Marine > Oceanic | place: Pacific Ocean: North...
TATAACTCAACGATTGTTCTCTATCTAATCTTAATTTTACACTATCGAAGCTTAGCATTTTATTAATTGTAAAATGTTTTCCAATTTCTCTCAAAAATTTTATATAATTTAATTTTCCAAGCCATTTATAATTATTTATAAAGATTGGTTTTAACTTTGAGTTATTCGTTTTTAAATAAATTTTAAAAACTTTTTCAATATTCTTGATATTTTTTTCTATCTGTTTTTCTGAAAGTATTTTTCTAGTTTCTTCTTTTCCAGAAGGATCTCCAATTCTTGTTGTACCGCCGCCTAATAAAACAATTGGTTGGTGACCATGTTTTTGTAATAGTCTTAAGCACATTATTTGCAATAAACTTCCCACATGTAAACTAGGCGCAGTGCAATCAAAACCAATATACGCTTTAATTTTTTTTCTACTCATCAATTGTTCTAATTCTTCAGAATTAGTACATTGATTAAAATATTCTCTTTCTTTAAATTCAGATAAAAATGAATTTTCCATATTTTTTAAAAACAGTGTAGAATCAATATACTTTATTTGAATTAATTAAAAAATACATATGAATAAGATTTATACAGCTCTTGGAACTATGAGCGGCACATCAATGGATGGTGTTGATGTGTCAATTATTCAATCAGATGGGGAGGATAATTACAAGGTAATTAAAGACAAATATTTTGAATATCCTCAAGCTATTTATAAACATTTAACAAAACTTAGAGATAAAATTAAAAGCTCCAAAGATTTAAAAAAATTTTCAAAAGAAATTAAAACTATTGAAAAAGAAATTACCTTATTTCACGCTAAAGCAGTTAAGCAAATTTTAAAAAAAACTAGGGAAAATGTTGATTTTATAGGATTTCACGGCCAGACTATTTATCATAATGCAAAAGAAAAAATTTCTAAACAACTAGGAGACGGAAAACTTCTTTCAAAAATTACAAAAAAAACAGTTGTATATGATTTTAGACAGAATGATTTAAAAAATGGAGGAGAAGGAGCGCCCTTGACTCCAATTTTTCATCAAATGTTAGCAAAAAAATTTAATATTAAACCAGTAAGTTTTTTTAATATAGGGGGAATATTAAATAAGACAACTATTTGGGATGATGGAAAGTTATCAGCAACAGATTATGGTCCAGGTATGTGTTTAATAGATAAATGGATAAGAACTAACTCTAAGAAAAAATATGATAATAATGGAGACATAGCTAAATCTGGAAAAATGAATGAAATAGTTTTAGAAAAATATTTGAACAACTTCAGAGAATTTGATCCAGAAAGAAAATCATATGACACAAATGATTTTAGCATCTCAATTGTTAAAGATTTATCCTTAAAAGATGGTGCTGCAACTTTAACTCTTTATACAGCAAACTTGTTCAACGCTCATTTTGAAGGGAATACAAATTTAAAGATAAAAGAAAAAACAATTTTGTGTGGAGGAGGAAGAAAAAATAAATTTTTAGTCGATATAATCAAATCTTATAATAAAGATGTAAAACTCGTAGATGATTATGGAATTGATGGAGATTTTATTGAGTCCCAAGCTTTTGCATATCTAGCCATAAGATCTTATTTGGGTCTTTCAATCTCGTTTCCTGAAACTACTGGGTGTAAAAAAATTTCCACAGGTGGTGAGATTATTAAAATTAGATAAGAGCTGTTTTTTCTTTAATATATTTTTCAATCTCGACAGTTAATTCTTTTTCTTTATTCTTAAAAAAATGATTAGAGTTTTTTATTTTTGAAAAAATAACTTCAACTCCTTTTTGATTTTTAATTCTATTATCTAACTCAATTATACTTTCTTTGGTAACTAACTCATCATTTTCGCTATATATAACTTGACCAGAAGTTGGGCATGGAGCTAAAAAAGAAAAATCATATACATTAGGTTGTGGAGATACAGATATAAAATTATTTACTTCAGGTCTTCTCATAATAAGCTGCATACATATTAATGAACCAAATGAAAATCCTGATACCCAACATTGACTGTAATCTAAATTTTGTCTTTCTATCCAATCTAAAGCAGCTGCTGCATCTGACAATTCTCCTTGACCATTATCAAAAACCCCATCACTTTTTCCAACACCTCTAAAGTTTACTTTAATAACTGAAAAATTATTTTCTAAAAAAATATTATACATTAGTTGAACAATTCTATTGTTCATTGTTCCACCATACTGAGGATGGGGATGTAACACTATTGCTACTGGCGAACCAAATTTTGGATTTTTATAATATTTTGCTTCTAATCTTCCAGCTGGACCCGGTATAAAAATTTCTAAACTTTTAGGTTTCATTTAATAATGATTATTATTTTCAAAAAAAGATAAAGCTTATAACATGTTTTGCTGCGTCAAATAAATTTTTTTAATTCCGACTATTTTAGTAGGAATTGCCTTAGAATTATTGTATTACAACATTAATTTATGAAACTTACTACAAAAGGTAGATATGCTGTAATGGCAATGGCTGATCTAGCTTCAAATACAAACGTTGGTCCAGTTAGTTTAAAAGAAATATCTTTGAGGCAGAATATTTCTTTAGCATATTTGGAGCAAATTTTTATTAAATTAAAAAACAAGAAACTTGTAAGAAGTTCAAGAGGGGCAACAGGTGGATATTTTTTAGAAAAACCTGCTTCTGAAATAAAGTTGTCACATATTATTTCTGCAGTAGACGAAGAAGTTAAAATGCTTAATTGTAAAAAAAGTTCTAAAAGAGGATGTAATAATAAATCAACAAAATGCATCACACATAATTTGTGGGATGAACTAGATCAACATATCCATGGTTTCTTCGAAAAAGTAAAACTACAAGACTTGACGAAACAGAATTCTAATTAATTATGAAAAACCAAAACATAAATTATAATCAAGATTACAAGTATGGCTTTACTACTGATATAGAAAACATCAAAGCTCCGAAAGGTCTTTCAGAAAGAACAATAAGATTTATTTCTAAAATAAAAAAAGAACCTAAGTGGATGTTAGACTGGAGACTTAAAGCATTTAACAGATTAAAAGTTTCAAAAGAACCTGATTGGCAAAAACCCAAGTATCCTAAAATAGATTATCAAGATTTATATTATTATTCAGCTCCTAAAAGCATGAAAGATAAACCAAAGAGTTTAGATGATGTAGATCCAAAACTTATAGAAACCTATAAAAAACTTGGGATTCCGTTAAATGAACAAAAAAAATTAAGCGGAATTGCAGTTGATGCAGTATTTGACTCAGTTTCTGTTGCTACAACATTTAAGGATGAACTGACAAAAAAAGGTATTATTTTTTGTCCAATATCTGAAGCAATTCAAAAACATCCAGATTTGGTTAAAAAATACTTGGGCTCGGTTATACCAATTAGTGATCATTATTTTGCAACACTTAATTCTGCAGTTTTTACTGATGGATCTTTTGTTTATATTCCTCCTAATACTAGATGTCCTATGGAACTATCTACATATTTTAGAATTAATGCATCAGAGACAGGACAATTTGAAAGAACTTTAATTATTGCAGACAAAGGAAGTTACGTTAGTTATCTCGAAGGCTGTACAGCCCCTATGAGAGATGAAAATCAACTACATGCAGCAAATGTAGAACTTATTGCCTTAGATGATGCTGAAATTAAATATTCAACAGTTCAAAACTGGTATCCAGGAGATAAAAATGGAGTTGGTGGTATATATAATTTTGTTACAAAACGAGGAGCATGCAGAGGAAAAAATTCAAAAATTTCTTGGACTCAAGTCGAAACTGGGTCGGCAATTACTTGGAAATATCCTAGTTGCATTTTGCAAGGTGACAATTCTATTGGAGAATTTTATTCAATAGCAATTACCAATAATCACCAAAAAGCAGATACAGGAACAAAAATGATTCATCTTGGAAAAAATACAAAAAGTAAAATTATTTCAAAAGGAATATCTGCAGGTAAAGCAGACAATACCTATAGAGGATTAGTAGATATAAGAAGAAAAGCTTTAAATTCTAGAAATTATACTCAATGTGATTCTTTATTGATGGGAAATAGATGTGGCGCACATACTGTGCCTTACATTAAAAATAAAAATTCAACATCTACTATTGAACATGAAGCCACAACATCAAAAATAAACGAAGAACAGTTATTTTATTGTAATCAAAGAGGTTTAGATCAAGAAGAAGCAGTAAGTTTAATTGTAAATGGTTTTTGTAAGGATGTTTTACAGCAGCTACCAATGGAGTTTGCTGTAGAAGCTCAAAAGCTGGTGGGTATTAGTTTAGAAGGAAGCGTAGGGTAATGCTAAAGATCAAAGATTTAAAAGCATCAATAAACAATCGGGATATTCTAAAAGGTTTAAACATAAGTATAAATCCCGGAGAATTACATGCAATTATGGGGCCTAATGGTTCTGGCAAAAGTACTTTAGCGAATGTGCTTTCTGGAAAAGATGGGTATGAAATTTCTGGTGAACTCAAATATCAAGGAAAAAATCTTAAGGAAATGTCTGTTGATGAAAGAGCTCAAAAAGGAATCTTTTTAGCTTTTCAATATCCTACAGAGATACCAGGAGTTAATACAAACAACTTTCTAAAGACATCATTGAATAAAATTAGAAAAGCAAGAGGAGAGAAAGAAATAGACACTATGTCCTTTTTAAAACTTTTAAGAGAAAAATCATCCGAACTAGGAATAGATGAAAAAATGATGTCTAGACAGCTTAATCTTGGGTTTTCTGGAGGAGAAAAGAAAAAAAATGAGATTTTACAAATGAAAATTTTAAAACCTAATTTTATTATATTAGACGAAACAGACTCTGGTTTAGATATTGATGCCTTAAAAATTGTTGCCAGCGGAGTTAACTCATATCGAGATAAAAAAAAATCTTTCTTAGTAATAACTCATTATCAAAGATTATTGGACTATATTAAACCAGATTTTGTTCATGTGTTGTCAGATGGAAAAATTGTTAAATCTGGATGCATGGAACTAGCCGAAGAATTAGAAAAGAAAGGTTATAACAAAATAAAATGACAAATAGTTTTCAAGTTAATTCTAAAGAGATTAACAATATAAAAACAACAAGTAAAAAAGAAAAAGATTTTAGAATTAAAAATCTAAATTTTTTTAATAAAAACGGTTTTCCAAATAAAAGATATGAAGATTGGAAATTTTCAGATTTAAGAGAGATAATTTATAAAAATTTTAAAAAATTAAATACAAAAAATACAACTGCTAAAGTTAAAAAGATAAATTTTATAAAGGAGTTTGATCATAATTATATAGTCATTACGAACGGAAAATTAAATTCCAGTAATTTTAAATTTGAAGATAAAAATAAAATTAAAATTAAAATTTTCCAAAATAAAAATTTTTCAGAAAATAATAATAATCCTTTAATTTGTTTAAATCACGCTCTGTCTAATAGAGGTTATCATTTAGAAATAAAAGATAATTATAAATTTAAAAAAACTGTAATTATTTATAATTTATTTACCAAAGATTTAAAAAACAGCATGTTAAATAGTAGAAATGAAATAAAAATTGGAAAAAATTCTGAGTTACATACTATTGATTTTATTGTTAATGAGTCAAAACATAAATTTATTAATAATGTTTACGAAAATGTTACTTTATCAAATAATGCTGTTTATAAGAATATATGTATTCAGAAAGATAAAAGCCAAGGATATTTTCATAAATTTTCAAAAAATAAACTGTCATCAAAATCAAAATATTCTACTTTTATTTTTCCATCTGGATTGAAATTTAATAAATTAGATTTAGAATTTAATTTAGAAGGTAAACATAGCGAGTGCCATTTACAATCAGCATCATTTTTAAATAAAGATGACATCAAGAAATTAAAACTAGAATGAATCATTTAGCACCTAATTGCAAAAGCTATCAAAGAGTAAAAAATGTTCTAAGCTCTGATGGCAAAGGTGTTTATCAAGGTAAAATTTATGTTAAAGACACTGCTCAAAAAACCGATGCATATCAATTAAGTAAAGCAATGATTCTAAGCAATAATTCTGAATTTGACTCCAAACCTGAATTAGAAATTTACGCTGATGACGTTAAATGTTCACATGGGTCTACATCTGGGAAGATAGATGAAGATGCAATTCATTATTTAATGACAAGAGGCTTAGACAAAAAAGAATCAACCAAATTATTAATTAATGGTTTTTTAAATGAAGTCATTGAAATGATTAAAAGTAATTCGGTTAAAAATTTTGTTCAAGGTAAATTGAAAAGGCAAATTCATGGATATTAATTCTATTAAATCTCAATTTCCTATTTTTAAAAATAAAATTAATGGCAAACCATTAGTATACCTTGATAATGCCAATTCTTCACAAAAGCCTTTAAAGGTAATAGATAGAATTTCTAAGTTTTATTCAAAGGAGTTTTCAAATATTGGAAGAAGTGTTCATAGCTTAGCAGTAACAGCAACAAACAGATTTGAAGAAACTAGAGATTTAGTTAAAAAATATATAAACGCAAAATCAAGAGAAGAAATTATATTTACAAAAAATGCTACTGAAGCAATTAATCTAGTCGCAGCAACTTATGGAGAAAGATTTATTGATAAAGGTGATGAGATTTTAATAACAGAGCTAGAGCATCATGCAAACTATGTGCCATGGCATTTTATAAGAGAAAAAAAAGGTGCTGTTATTAAATTTGCTAAATGCAATGATAAAGGCGAAGTGGAGATAGATGAAATTAAGAAATTAATAACAAATAAAACTAAAATAATTGGAATTACTCATTTATCGAATGTAACCGGAGCAATTCTTCCGATTAAGAAGATTGTAGACTTAGCAAAAACAAAAAATATTCCTGTTTTAGTTGATGGCTGTCAAGGAGCTCCACATTTAGAGTTAGACATGCAAGAGCTAGGCTGTGATTTTTATGCTCTCTCGTGTCATAAAATGTATGGTCCAACTGGAGTTGGGATTTTATATGCTAAAAAAAAATGGTTAGATAAATTACCTCCCTATCAAGGAGGAGGAGGCATGATTGAAGAAGTTAAGAAAGATAAAATTACTTTTCCTGGAAGTCCAACAAAATATGAAGCAGGAACATTACAGACCGCTGAAGTAGTAGGTTTTTCAGAATCAATAAGATTTATTGAAGATATTGGAATAAAAAATATTATGGAACATGAAAAGAAAGTCATGGAATATGGTTTAGAGAAGTTAAAAAAAAATAATTCAGTTAAGATTATAGGAGATCCAAAGGACAGGGGATCGATAATTTCATTTACTATCAAAGATATTCATCCCCATGATATTGCTACTATTTTAGATGAAGACGGAGTTGCAATTAGAGCTGGACATCATTGTTGTCAAATTTTACATGAAAAAATAGGTATTGCAGCAACTGCAAGAGCATCTTTGAGTATTTATAATACAAAAGAAGATATGGATTTTTTGTGTAAAGCTATAGAAAAATGTAAAAAAGTTTTTGAAAAATAAAATGGAACTTAAAGCATTATACCAAGAGATTATCTTAGATCATGGAAAAAATCCTAGAAACAAAGGTAAATGCGATGAGTTTAATAAAGAAGCCAAAGCTCACAACCCTCTTTGTGGAGATAAGGTACACATTTATTTAAAATTAAATAAGAAAAAAAAAGTAGAGGACTTAAGTTTTGAAGGAGAAGGATGCGCTATATCTTTAGCCTCTGTATCCATTCTTACCGATATAATAAAAGGAAAAGATTTTATTACGGCCAAAAAGATAGCAAACGAATTTTTGAATATGATTAAAGACAAAGCAAGTATTAACATCGACAGTTTAAACGAAGATCAAACAACAACCATTATGTCTTTATCTGGAGTAAAGAAATTTCCAATGAGAGTTAAATGTGCTACTATGGCATGGCACACATTTATATCTGCCTTAGAAGGTGAAAAATAAATGAGTAAAATAAAAGCAAAAGTAATTTCAGAAATTAAAAAAATATATGACCCTGAGATACCAGTGAATATATATGAACTTGGATTGATATATAAAATTGATGTTATTGAAGAAAAAAAAGTTAATATAGACATGACTTTAACATCACCCAATTGCCCAGTTGCTGAAAGTTTGCCAAAAATGGTTAAAGATAATATACTAAAGATAGATGGCGTTTCAGACGTAGATCTCAAGTTGGTTTGGGATCCTCCTTGGACTAAAGATAAAATGTCAGAAGCAGCTAAACTGGAATTAAATTTATGAGTGAAAAAGTCATTACACTTAGCGAAAAAGCCGTAAGCAGAATTAAAGAAATTATGTCACAAGCTAAAAACTCAACTATTGGAGTTAGAGTAGGTGTAAAATCTGGAGGTTGTGCCGGCATGTCTTATGTTATGGAATATGCAAAGGAAGTTAAACCTAACGAAGAAGTTATTGAAGATAAAGGAGTTAAAGTTTTAATAGACCCAAAAGCTATAATGTACCTTTTAGGCACAGAAATGGATTATAAAAAAGAAAAATTTTCATCCCAATTTGTTTTTAAAAATCCCAATGAAACAGAGCGATGTGGTTGCGGTGAGTCTTTTAAGGTTTAAAAATTAGCCACTATAATACATCTCAAACTCAATTGGATGTGGTGTATGCTCAAATTTGTAAATTTCTTGAAATTTCAAATCTATATATGCATCAATTTGATCGTCAGTAAAAACTCCACCTTGAGTTAAAAATTTTCTGTCTTGATCAAGACTTTGCATTGCTTCTCTTAATGAGCCACAAACAGTCGGAATTTTTTTAACTTCATTTTCAGATAATGTGTACAAATCCTTGTCAAGAGGTTTACCCGGATCAATTTTGTTTTTAATGCCATCAATTCCCGCCATTAACATTGATGCAAAAGTTAAATAAGGGTTACCCGCAGCATCTGGAAATCTTATTTCACAACGTGCAGCTTTAGGATTCATTATTATTGGAATTCTACAAGAAGCAGATCTATTTCTCGCAGAATATGCTAAAATTACTGGTGCTTCAAATCCAGGAATTAATCTTTTGTAACTATTTGTTGTAGCATTTGAAAATGCATTTATTGCTTTAGCATGTTTTAAAATTCCTCCAATATAGTGAAGAGCAGTTTTAGATAATCCCGCATATTCTTTACCCATAAATACCGGAGAGCTTCCTTTCCAAATAGATTGATGACAATGCATTCCAGAACCATTATCTCCTTTAACTGGCTTTGGCATGAAAGTAGCTGTTTTACCAAATGAATGAGTTACCATTTGCACAGCATATTTATATAGTTGCACATTATCAGCCATATTAGTTAGGGTACCAAAATACATTCCTAATTCATGTTGACTTGGCGCAACTTCATGATGATGTTTTTCAACTTTAACACCCATATCTTTCAAAGCTTTTAAATATTCTCCACGCATGTCTTGTGCACTATCAACAGGTGGCACCGGAAAGTAACCACCTTTAATTCCTGGTCTATGACCCATATTTCCGTTTTCGTATTTTTTACCAGTATTGTAAGGACCTTCTGAACTATCAATTGTGAAACTAGTTTCGTTCATATCGTTTTTAAATCTAACATCATCAAATACAAAAAATTCAGGCTCAGGACCAAAAAAAGCTTTGTCACCAATACCTGCTTTTTTTAGATACGCTTCTGCTTTTTTCGCAGTTCCTCTCGGATCTCTTTCATATGGATCTTTTTTAACTGCATCTAAAATGTCACAAAATATATTTAGTGTTGTATGTGAGTTAAAAGGATCAATAATTGGTTTGTCTAAATCTGGTTTTAAAATCATGTCAGACTCGTTAATGGCTTTCCATCCTGCTATAGATGAACCATCAAAAAAAACACCTTTGTCGAGCATATCTTCATCAACAACTGCAGAGTCCATAGTTAAATGCTGAAGCTTACCTCTTGGATCAGTAAACCTTAGATCGACAAACTCTACTTGTTTGTCTTTCATTAATTTTAGAACATTTTTAGAACTCATATTACAAATCCTTACTATTTTAAAATTGCATTAAAATTTAAAAACTGTATTGAACATATCTAATATATAATCAGCTAATTTCAAGATATAGATATTAACATATATCAGCTATGCACTTAATTCATAACACAATATATTACATAATCCGATTACATTTAAAATGAGAGAAGCCAAACCAATAGATTTATTTCTTTTAGTATTGCTCGGGGTAATTTGGGGCTCTTCTTTTTTTAATATTAAAATCGCCACTTATTCATATGATCCATTCACTCTAGCTTTAATCAGAGTTGTATTTGCAAGCATACCTTTGTTTTTACTCTGTAAGTATAAGAATATTAAGATAGAAGCTTTTTCAAGAAATTGGAAACCATATGCACTCATCGGTCTTTGTAATATTGCAATTCCATTTACCTTAATCGCTATTGGAACAGCTAAAATTAATAGTTATTTAGCTGCAATGTTAATGAGTACTACGCCAATGAGCGGATCAATTCTTGCTCATTTTTTTACTAAAGATGAAAAAATAACTTTATTCAAATCCATTGGAATTTTAATTGGATTTTTGGGAATATTATTTTTATTTTTTGATAAAGTGGTTATCCATGAAAGTAATTACATTTATGTATTAATTACTATTCTAGGTTCTACATTTTATTCTATCGGAGGAATCTTAACTTTAAAATTGAAAGCTAAAGGAAACGAAAACGTTACAACATCCACAACACTTTGGTCAGTGATTTTTTTATTTCCTTTATCTATGATTTTTGAAGCACCTTGGGAATTAAACCCATCCACAGAGTCTACTTTAGCACTCTTATATCTTGGAGTAGTTGCAACGGGATTAGCTTGGTTAATTAGATTTAGAATATTAACTGTAAATGGTCTAGTGTTTCAAACTCAAGTGGCATATTTAATTCCCATATTTGGAGTTTTGTTTGGATATTTTTTGATGGATGAAATAATTACTTGGAGAGTTTTAATTTCATTGTTTATAATCATTATTGGTATTTATATCGTTAAGAAAAATAATAAAGGGAATAAAAATGTATGACAATTCTTTGGAGATAAGTTTTCTATCTTTATTTACATTAATAACTTTTTTTATTTTTTTAATAATTCAAAAATTTTCAAATAAAATATTTAATGGCAGATTATTAGATAATAACTTTAACAAGCCCCAAGCTTTTCATAATGAAGAAATTTCTAGATGCGGGGGGTTGGCATCTATAATTTCATTAATAATTTTTACATACCTTAATAATTTCTTTTTTTTAAAAATATTTTATGAGTACTTAATAATAGGATTTGGACTATTTTTAGTCGGTTTTTTAGATGATTTAAAAATTAATATAAAACCAATAATTCGATTAATTTCAATGATATTGATTTTGTCAGCATGTATAGGTTTTTTTTCTATTGATATTGAAAGAGTAGATTTGATCTTTCTAAATATTTGGATGAAGAATGAATATTTTTTAATTTTATTCGTTTTATTTTGTTTCTTATTTGTAATTAATGGTTCTAATTTAATAGATGGATTTAATGGTTTGTTAGCAATAAATTTACTTGCAATTAATTTAATTTTAGCTGTAATTAATATGCAAAATGATTTATTTGAATATTTATTTTTATTAATAGCTCAAATTATAATTTTAATTACATTTCTATTATTTAATTTTCCAAAAGCCAAAATGTTTTTTGGCGATAGCGGGTCTTACTTATTTGGCTCCTTAACGGCTTTAAATGTTATATATACTAATAATTTTAATGAAAAGATTTCCTCTTTCTTTTTCTGTGTATTGTTAAGCTATATTTTTTTTGAAGTATTTTTTTCATTTTTTAGGAAAATTTATCAAAAAAAATCACCTCTTGAGCCGGACAATTTTCATTTACACATGCTAGTTTTCAAAAATATTAATAAAAATTCTAGAAAAGAAACATCTAACTACACAACTTCAATAATCATCAATTCAGTATATTTAATTTTAATTATACCTGCTTTTTTTTTAAAAGAAGAAGCTTTGTTCTGTAAAATTTGGTTTTCTTTGATTTTAATAATATATATTTACACATATTATAAACTTAGAAAAAAACTTATTTAAAATGATAAAAATAATTCTCAAATTTATTAAAGACAATACTTGGGTAAAGCCATTAATTTTTTCAATTCTTATTTTTAGTTTAATAGCAATGATCAGCCAAGGTAAAACTATTCCATTTATTTATTCAATTTTTGATTAGGTTATTTATAGCTAGGTCTTTTTACTAGAATTGGTTTTTCGAATAGATAATAACTTAAAGTTGAAATCACAAATATCACCAATAAATAAAAAGCAAATAGACTATATTCACTTAATAAAAAATTATTTTTTTTGAAATAATACACAGGAAATAAATGAAATAAGTAAACCGAGTAAGTTTGTTTTGATAATAAGGAAAATAATTTTTTTAAAAATTGAATGTTAATAAATTTATTAAACCACAAGAATATTGACAAGATGTTTATTGAGAAAATTTGAATTAAAAAAATAAAAATGAAAATTTTGTATTTATTTAATTCTGACAAATTTTCTAATGAGTTAATAAAAAAACATATTAAAATTCCAATAAATATGTGAAAGTAAACATTTTTGATTTGAGAGTAATATTTTCTGATTATTAAACCAAATGCTATTGCATCTAATCTTAAAAAAGTACCAATCCTAAAGAATTCATTATCAACACTATCTTTTAAAATATAAGAAAACTTTAAGAAATACACTATTGATAGAAAAATTATAACGATATTTAAGAAATTTATTCTATTAAAAATAATTAAAAATAGAGGAAAAGTTATATAGAACACTTCTTCCACTGATAGCGACCAAGCCACGGAGAAATAGTCATATTCTAAAAATGTGCTAGTTAATTTTTGAATAAAAAATGCGTATTTTAAAGTATCTGTATCAAATTTTTTAAACAATATTGAGTAACAGATTAATGCTAAAATATATAGAGGAATTGTTCTAAACCATCTTCGCATGAAAAAAATATTTAAATTTTTTTTATTATCGTAAACTTTTGCTAGTTGTGGATACAAAACAAAACCACTTAAAATAAAAAAAAATTCAACGAAAAATATTGAGTAAAATTGAAAATTTACCTGATTAAAAACATAATAATAAAAATGACATATAGCCACTCCATAACCGGCCATTGCTCTAAATAAATCTAAACTATAATAATGTTGATTAATTTTACTCAAGTAATACTGCTCATTGTGAATCTCAAATTTTCTAATTAATACAATCTTATAATATAAGATTCCAATTTAAAATTTAAAATTGTTGAATAGTTGATGAAATATTGTATTTTTAATTTCAAAATTTGTGAATAATAATTCAAAAAAATATAATACATTTTATGCTTTAGTTGTTGGACTAATGATCGTGTATTCTGTTGTTTTTATTAAGACTATAGGAAATTTTGATGAAGAATTTAAATATGCTTTTAAATCAAAAGAAAATTATTTATTTCATAAAAAATATTCAAGCAAACTTCACCATATAAGAGATGAAAGTAGTTTAGAAATCACAATAAATAGATCAGGTGTTGAAGATCTTTTATTTACCAAAATCTATACTGGAGGAAAGGAGACTATCTTATTTCAGGGAGATTCTTGGATTAATCAAATTGAGACAGTAAAAAATAAAAAACAACAACTGTCTTTTAAAAATTTAAAAAAATTTGGAGTTAAAAAGAAAGTTAATCTTATAAGCGCTGGCACTCCATCGTACTCACCTTCTTTAATGAATTTACAGCTAGATATACTGGAAGATGAATTTAATATTCAACCTGAAACAATTGTTGCATTTATTAATCAATTAGATTTTGGCGATGAACTTTGTAGGTATAAAAATAATAAAATTTATAAAAACAGTAAATTTGTAAAAATTAAAACTGAAGAAAATAACGAAGGTGTTGGTTGGTATAATTATTCTAAAGTTTATGGCATATCCGAAATTAACTTTAAAGATAATTCAAATTTTTTTAAAACTTTTAAGTTAATTAATTTTAAATTGATTTATAGTATTAAAAAAAACTTAAGACGAATAAAAAAAGTTTTATCTAGAGAAAATCTAATTGAAAAAAAATGTTATAATAATCAAATTGAAAAATATCTAATTAATCCAGAAGATGAAGATGTCCAATATTTTATAAAAACTGTTGTAGAATATTTAAATAAAATTGGTGAAAAAAAACATGTTAAAAATTTGATACTTGTTACTTTCCCACATAAAAAACATTTTATCAGTGATGCAAGCGATAAATCATTTTTTAAAATCAATGTTGCAAATTTAGTTGATAAAGCAATCTTAAAAGAAAAAAATATTTTAAACAGAAAAAATATTGTTCATCTAAATTTCAATAAGAAATTATTAAACAAAACTAACTTCAATCATAACAACATATGGGCTAAAGATGGGGTCCATTTAACTGCCGATAATCATTACAATTTATTTATTAAGAATATTTTAAAAGAGATAAATAATTTATTATAATTAATGATTTAATTATTTAACTTTGTAGATATTAATATATAACTAATTTTAGATTAATTGGGCAAGTGGCGGAATTGGTATACGCGCTGGTCTTAGAAACCAGTGCCGCAAGGCTTAAGAGTTCGAGTCTCTTCTTGCCCACCAGTAATTATGATAAGATAAATATATGAAAAAAATAAACCCTAAAGAAATTATTTCTAAATCTTGCAAACGTATGATTAATGATTTTAACAATTTTGCAAGAATAGTATCTGTTGTTTTTATTGTTACGACTCCTATTTATCTTTTTTCAGCTTACTATGATGAATATGTCTTGGATATTTATAATCAAAAGGGAATGATTGCCTCTATGAGAGGCTCAGGTCTAACAAAAATATTAAATTGGTTTGTATTGTTTCCTATAACTTCAGCATTTTTAGCAAACTGGCATAGATATATATTATTTTCAGGAAAAAAACCTTGGAAGTATTTTCCTATTGATTTTTCAAAATATACCTTTCACTGGATTTGGACATCTATTAAAGTTGCCTTAGTCTTTTTTGTCCCAGCAGTAATCTTTTTCTACTTAGCAATTTTCCAAATTGGAATTAATTTTTTCACATTTGCGGTAATATATATTTTAATGTTTATTATTTATGCTGTCAGAGTTTCACTTATATTTCCTGCTACAGCTGCACAACACGATAATTCTTTTACTCGTGCATTTAAAATGTCAAAAAATAATTTTTGGTCGTTATTGTTAGTTTATGTTTCTGTTATTCCTGCAATACTAGTCTGGTTTTTATTGTTATTCTTGATGGAACTTACTGTAAATAGTGAGAGTTCAGTTGCAATAAATTTGTTTTATCACTTTATAACATTTGCTTTTATTTTTATTATTTATGGATATTTAGCATCTTGTTTATCTGAAAGTTATAAAGTTTTAGGCAAAAAATAATAAAATTGTTCCATGAAATGTTGCTTTAATCAAAAATTGTTGCACGACAAAAAAAAGAAAGGTAATAAAGTATCAAAAAAAAAAGGGTGCATTAGTCTTAGAAACCAGTGCCGCAAGGCTTAAGAGTTCGAGTCTCTTCTTGCCCACCAAAATAAAAATATGAAAGTAGAAGTAAAGTCAAAAAAAGGTCTTAGAACAATTTTATCAGTAATAGTTGATAAGAAAACAATCCAAAATAAGATGGATGAAAGACTCAATGAATTGCAAAAAGAAGTGTCTTTGAAAGGTTTTAGAACAGGTAAAGTCCCTGCTTCAGTAATCAAAAGTCAATTTGGAAAATCTATTTATGGAGAAGTAATAGATAAAATCTTAAGGGAAACTTCCACAAAAGCTATCGAAGAAAAAAAAATAAAAATTGCTGGTCAACCCAAAATAGATTTAAAAACTTTTGGAGAAGGAAAAGATCTAAACTATGAATTACAAATAGACTTATTACCAGATATTAAGCTTAAATCTTTCGACAAATATAAAGCTACTGAATACAAGATTAAAATTGAAGATAAAATAATTAACCTAAAGTTAAATGAACTATCAGCTCAGAACAAAAAATTTGAAGATAAAAAAGAGGGCGAAAAAGCAAAAATTGGGGATCAAGTTGTATTTGATTACTCTGCTACAGTTGATGGAAATAAATTTGAAGGCAGTGAAGGGAAAGGTGTTCAATTGGAACTTGGAAAAGATTTGTTTTTAAAAGGCTTTGATGAACAGTTAGTTGGCGTTAAGAAAAATGATGTAAAGTATTTAGACTCAATATTACCATCCAATCATCCAAAAAAAGAATTAGCAAATAAAAAAACGAAATTTGAATGTAAAATTTTAAATGTGAAAGAGTCTAAAGAGAATAAAGTTGATGATAATTTTGCAAAAATCATGGGTGCTAAAAATTTAAATGATTTAAGAAAATTAATTGAAAATCAAATTTCTAATCAATATTTACAAGCACTAAACTCAATTACAAAAAAAGAAATATTAGATCAAATAGAAAAAAATCATGAATTAGATCTCCCTAAAAATTTAATAGATCAAGAAATTTCAATAATGACAAAAAGTTTAAAAAATGAAGAAAAAGAAAAACACAAAACAAATAATGAAAAGATTGCGAAGTCTAGAATTACATTAGGTTTACTTCTTAATGAGTATGGAGAAAAAAATAACTTAAAAGTTTCTGACGAGGAAGTGAAAGCTGAAATTCAAAAGCAAATACAAGGAATGCCTGGACAAGAAAAAATGGTACTTGATTATTATCAAAAAAACCCCAATGCATCTCAAAGTTTAAAAGGTTCAATTTATGAAGAAAAAATTATTACTTTGATCAAATCAAAAATTAATCTTGAAATTAGAACTATTAATACAAAAGAGGCTGAGAAAATTATATCTGAATTTAATAAACCAAATTTAGATCAGACTGATACCCAAAAAACTGAATCTCCCAATAAAAATAAAGTAAAATCAAAAAAAATTAGTAAAAAGTAACCAATAGTTGTATAAGTCGTTCTATGAGTCGCGATTACGAAGAGCAAATGAATAGCCTTATTCCTATGGTTGTTGAGCAGACAAGCAAAGGAGAAAGAGCATATGATATATATTCAAGACTTTTAAAAGAGAGAATAGTTTTTTTAGTGGGACCAGTAAATGACTCAGTCGCATCGTTAGTTACTGCTCAGCTTTTATTTCTAGAATCTGAAAATCCTAAAAAAGAGATTAATTTCTATATTAATAGCCCAGGAGGTTTAGTCACTGCTGGACTTGGTATTTATGATACCATGCAATATATCAATTCACCTGTTTCTACTTTATGTATTGGACAAGCATCTTCAATGGGATCTTTTTTATTGTCAGCAGGAGAGAAAGGTAGAAGATATTCATTACCAAATTCAAGAATTATGGTGCATCAACCATCAGCAGGGTTTCAAGGTCAAGCAACAGATATACAAATTCACGCTAAAGAGATTCTTTCTTTAAAAGAAAGACTCAATAAAATATATTCTAAACACACAGGTAAATCAGTTGATGAAATTGCTGCAGCTTTAGAAAGAGATAATTTTATGACAGCAGAGGACGCTAAAAAATTTGGTTTAATTGACTCTGTTGTGGAAAAAAGAAAATAAAGCACAATATATAGGTTTGTTTACAACTTCAGCTTGATAAGGATATTTGAGACATTTATTATAGATTTATTGATTCGTTATGACTGAAAAAAATAATAAAAATATACTTTACTGTTCTTTTTGCGGAAAAAGTCAACATGAAGTTAGAAAGCTTATTGCAGGCCCAACTGTATTTATTTGTGATGAGTGCGTTGAACTTTGCATGGATATCATTAAAGAGGAAAACAAAAGTTCATTAGTAAAACATGAAGACGGAGTTCCTACACCTAAAGAAATATGCAATGTTTTAGATGACTATGTGATAGGTCAAAAATTTGCTAAAGAAATTTTATCTGTAGCTGTTCATAATCATTATAAAAGGCTAAACCATGAAACAAAAAATAATAAAGATATAGAACTATCAAAATCAAATATTCTTTTGGTTGGACCAACGGGTTGTGGTAAAACTTTGTTGGCCCAAACTCTTGCAAGAATTTTAGATGTTCCATTTACAATGGCTGACGCAACAACATTAACAGAAGCAGGTTATGTTGGCGAAGATGTAGAGAATATTATTTTAAAACTATTACAAGCCGCAGATTATAATGTTGAGAAAGCCCAAAGAGGAATTGTTTATATTGATGAAGTAGATAAGATTAGCAGAAAATCAGAAAATCCATCGATAACTAGAGATGTTTCTGGTGAAGGAGTGCAACAGGCTTTGCTTAAGATTATGGAAGGAACTATCGCAAGTGTTCCTCCTCAAGGTGGAAGAAAACATCCTCAACAAGAATTTTTACAAGTTGATACAACAAATATATTATTTATCTGCGGAGGTGCATTTGCAGGGCTTGACAAGTTGATTGATAATAGAGGAAAAGGAAGCTCTATCGGTTTTGGTGCTAAAGTTAAAGATTACAAGGAACAATCATTGTCAGATATTATGAAAAAACTAGAGCCAGAAGATTTAATAAAGTATGGATTAATCCCAGAGTTTATTGGGAGAATGCCTATTATAGCTACACTTGACGATCTTGATAAAAAGTCTTTGATAAAAATCTTAACAGAACCAAAAAATTCTTTAATAAAACAATACCAAAGATTATTTGAATTTGAAAATGTAGATTTAGAATTTAAAGATGACGCAATTTCTGAAATTGCAGAAAAAGCTATATCAAAAAAGACGGGAGCAAGAGGTTTAAGGTCAATATTAGAAAATATTCTTTTAAAAACCATGTTTGAATTACCAGATATGGAAGGTGTGATAAAAATAACAGTTGATAAATCATCAGCCAGAGGTGATTCTGAACCTATTGTTACATACGGGAAAAAACAATCAACATCAGTAGCTTAATGTTGATTTGTTTCTTGAAATTAACATATTAATTGCCATATAAATTAAAAATGAACGCCACATATATAAAACCACTTTTGCCATTGAGAGATATTGTTATTTTCCCCTCTATGGTTGTTCCATTGTTCGTTGGAAGAGAGAAATCAATTAAGGCATTACAGGAGGTTGTTAAATCAGATAAGTCCATAGTTTTAGTTACTCAGAAAAATTCTGAAGTTGATGATCCTGGCGATAAAGAACTTTATAGTTATGGTTGTTTAAGTAAAGTTTTACAACTTTTAAAATTACCTGATGGGACAGTAAAAGTTTTAGTTGAGGGTGAAAAAAGAGTAAAAATTCTAAAATATGACAATGGGGATGATAAATTTTTAAAGTGTGAAGTCGAAATTGCGGAAGATCAAAATATATCAAAAGATATAGATACATTTGCTCAAGGCTTAATAAAGAAATACGAAAAACTGTTAGTTCTTAGCAAGAAAGATTTTAGTGAAGGAACTAACAATCTAAGAAATTTAAAAAATGCATCACAAATAGCAAATAATATTTCTTCAAATTTAAGTATACAAATTTTTCAAAAACAAGAATTATTAGAAATAATTGATTTAAAGAAAAGATTAGAAAAAATTCATTCAATAATAGAAAAAGAATCTAGTTTGCTATCAGTTGAAAAGAAAATTAGAGGCAGAGTTAAAAATCAAATGGAAAAAACTCAACGTGAATATTACTTAAATGAACAATTAAAAGCTATTCAAAAAGAACTTGGAGAAATTGACGAAGGAAAAGACGAATTATCAAATTTGTCAAAAGCGATTGGAAACGCCAAAATGCCAAAATTAGCTAAAGAAAAATGTTTATCTGAATTAAAAAAATTGAAATCTATGAGCCCAATGTCAGCTGAAGCCACTGTAGTTAGAAACTATTTAGATTGGATGACAGAATTGCCTTGGTCTAATAAGTCAAAAATAAACACAGATTTACAAGATGCACAAAAAATATTAGATGAAGATCATTATGGTTTAGAGAAAGTTAAAGAAAGAATAATTGAATTTTTAGCTGTACAAAAAAGAATTCAAAAAATGAAAGGTCCTATTTTATGTTTAGTGGGACCACCAGGTGTGGGTAAAACATCTTTAGGTAAATCGATAGCGAAAGCCACTAATAGAAAATTTATTAGAATTTCACTTGGAGGTATTAGAGATGAAGCAGAAATTAGAGGACATAGAAGAACTTACATAGGTTCTTTGCCTGGAAAAATTATACAAATGATGAAAAAGGCAGGTACTAAAAATCCACTTTTTTTGTTAGATGAGATTGATAAAGTTGGAAATGATTACAGAGGCGACCCTTCCTCTGCATTATTAGAAGCACTTGATCCAGAACAAAATAAAGAATTTAACGATCATTATTTGGAAGTTGATTACGATTTGTCTGATGTCATGTTTGTAACAACTGCAAATACATTAAATATTTTACCTCCATTACTTGATAGAATGGAAGTAATTAGATTATCTGGATATACAGAAGATGAAAAAGTGAACATATCTCAAAAGTTTTTAATTCCAAAACAAAGTGAAAATAATGGATTAAAAAAAGATGAATGGAATATTGATGAAAAAGTTAATCGGCAAATTATCAGAAATTATACTAGAGAGTCAGGAGTTAGAAATCTTGAAAGAGAAATATCAAAAATTGCTAGAAAGCTTGTTAAAAAAATAGATAACAAAGATAAGATCAACAATCCTATAAAAGAAGAAGATATGAAAGATTTATTAGGAGTGCAGAAATTTAACTATGGTGAGATCGAAGATGAAAATAGAGTAGGAGTAGTGACAGGACTTGCGTGGACAGAAGTGGGTGGAGAAATTTTAAAAATAGAGTCTGCGGTGATGCCAGGTAAGGGCAAAATGCAAATCACAGGAAAATTAGGTGATGTTATGCAAGAGTCTGTTAAAGCAGCTAAATCATATATTAGATCTAAAAGTTTAGAGTATGGAATTATACCTCCAATATTTGATAAAAAAGATTTTCATATACATGTTCCTGAGGGAGCAACTCCTAAAGATGGACCTTCAGCTGGAATAGGAATGGTTACTTCAATCATTTCAGCTATTACAGAAATACCAGTTGATAAAAAAGTGGCAATGACTGGCGAAATTACTTTAAGAGGAATTGTTCTTCCTATTGGAGGGTTAAAAGAAAAATTATTAGCAGCTCACAGAGCTGGAATTAAGAAAGTTTTAATACCCATGGAAAATAAAAAAGATTTAGTTGAAGTTCCAAAAACTATATTAGAGACAATGGAAATTATTCCTGTAAAAAATGTAGATGAAGTTTTAAAAGTTGCTCTAACAAAACCATTAAAAAGAGTCGAGTGGGTTGAAGTTGATCAAATTTCAAATAAAGATAAATCCAAAGAGGAGCTTAGTACTCACTAAAAAGATCTAATCTAGACAAACTTTATATTTGTCAAAATTTCAACAAATATAATCTGGTAGAAATTTACTTTATAAACACTTATAGATACTAAGATGGTTAAAAAAATTATTATAACTGGTGGTCTAGGATATATAGGAACAGAGCTTTGTAAAATTTATTCTGGCGTTAGTTGGCATCATAAAATTATTGTAATTGACAATAGATTTATTTCAGAAAGAGTTAATCAAATTCGTAATTGGAATATGGAATTTGTCCATGGTGATATTTTAGATAAAGATCTTGTAAAAAAATATTTTAAAGATGCAGATATAATTCATCATCTGGCTGGTATAACTGATGTGCCAAGAACTAAAAGTGAATCAACAAAAGAAAGAGACGAAAAGATAAGACTAGTTGGAGAACAAGGTACTCAAAATATTTTAAATACTATTAGTGATAAATGTAAAATAATTTTTCCATCTACTCATGTTATTTATGAAGGAATAAACAAAGTTAAAAATGATATTAAAGAAAACGAAGAATCTAAGCCAGTATTATCTTATTCTATATCCAAGGCTATTAATGAAAAACAGCTTAAAAAGTCAGGAAAAAATTATGTAATTTTGAGATTAGGATCTGTCTATGGATACTCAACTGATACAACTCGTATTGATATAATGCCTAATTTATTTTCAAAAATTTCTTCACAAAATGGTACGCTTAGACTTTTTTCAGGAGGAAGACAGGTAAAAAGCTTAGTACCTTTAATTGATGTAGCAAGATGTTTTAAGTTTATGGAAGAAAGAGAAGATCTATTTTCTGAAACATTTAATTTAACTAAAGACACCTTAACAGTTAAAGAAGTCGCAGAAATTTGTAAAAAATATAATCCAAAAATAACATTAAGAGAAACAAATGATGAAATTCCAAATTTAGGATTTTCTTTATCTAATGAAAAAATTTTGAAAACTGGATTTAAGTTTTTATATGGTTTAGATGAAAGCATTAAGGAAATGATCACAAAATGGTCTCATCAAGATTTAATTGAAGATTTGGAGCATGTTAGAGATGGAGATAATTTATTTGTAGATAAAAGAGGAAGAATTAGCAACCATGAATTAACCGAACCAATTAATTTGATCGGAGTAATAGATTCTAAGAAAGGAACAATTCGAGCTAATCATTATCATCCGCAGCAAGAACAGAAATGTTTATTTATAAAAGGTCAGATTATTGAAATATTTCAAGATATAATTAATCCTAATTCACCAAAAATTACACAAGTTGTTAATGAAGGGCAACTTTCTATAATTAAACCTAATGTAGCGCACACAATGGTTTTTACAAAAGATACCACTTTTTTAAATCTAGTTAGAGGTGAAAGAGATCATGAAAATTATGGAATAACTCATACAATAAAACATGTATTTGTTGATGAAAAAGAAAAAAATTTATTACTCAAGTATTATAAATTTGACTGTAGATCATGCGGTAATACCAATTTGAAGAGAGTAGTTTCTCTAGGATATCAACCGTTAGCAAATAATTTACTTAGAAAACGCAACGAAAAATCTGATTTATATCCTTTGGAAATGAATTATTGTGAAAATTGTCATAACTGTCAGCTTTCAGTTGCTATTGATCCTAAAAAAATGTTTTCTAATTATCTTTATACATCATCTACTTCTAAATTATTTAGAGATCATTTTGTTAAAGCAGCAAAAAAATATTCAAAAGATTTAAAATTAAATAAAAAAAAATCATTTATTATTGATATAGGCAGTAATGATGGAGTTGCTTTAAAACCATTTTTAGATATGGGATATAAAAATATTCTTGGGATAGAACCAGCTAAAAATTTAGCTAAATTAGCAAATAAAAATAAAATTAAAACTTTCAATGGGTTTTTGGAAAAGAAAAATTTAAAAAAAATTAAGAAAAATGCAGATTTAATTTTAGCATCTAACGTTTTTGCACATTCTGATAAATTAAAAGAAATGGCCGAATGTATGCTTAAATTATTAAGAAAAGATGGAACTATTATCATAGAAGTCCAATATTTATTAAACACATTAAAAGATTTAACTTTTGATAATATTTATCATGAGCATTACAATTATTGGTCTTTAACTTCTTTGGTAAATTTTTTTAATCAATTTGAAGCAAAAATATTTAGAGCAGAGATGATAGGTACCCACGGAGGATCATTAAGAATTTATATTAAAAAAAAGAAAAAAATTAAGATTGAAAATAGTGTAAAAAATATGCTTAAAGATGAAGAAAAATATGGAATTAAAAAATTTAAAACTTATCAAAATTTTGGAAAAAAAGTTTACAAAATTAGAAAAAATATTCTTAAAAATCTTAATAAATTAAAAGGAAGTAATAATTTAGTTATTGGTTATGGTGCGCCAGCAAAAGCTACTACTGCGTTAAATTTTTTTGGAGTTACAAATGAGATTGATTTTATTGTTGAAGACAATAAATTGAAACACAATAAATTTATTCCAGGTGTCAGAATTCCTATTAAAAATAAATCTGAGATTAAAAATAAAAAAAATACAATTGTTGTTTTAGCTTGGAATTTCTTTCAGGATATCAAAAATAACAATTCAGAACTATCTGACAATTTTATAAACATTAAAGACTTGGAATAATACTTAATAGCCTAAAAGGAAATTTTGAATAATATCCTTTATATTTCTTATAGACTCAAATAAATAATTTATATAAATTTCTGAAATTGGGAATTGCTCTACAATAATATTTTGCCCAAAATATACTAATCTTAGAATAGAGATTACAATTATAACCCAAACAATCAAAGAATAATAAAATCCAAAACTAACTTTTGTCTTATTTTTAGTTGTTTTATCTTTTATAGGTATTTTTGAATCAAGTTTGATCCCATGTTTTTTTGCTAAATATTCCGGTGAGTATAGATTTGGTCCAGTTTTCTTTTTAGTTTTTCGTTTAGCTATTTTAGTAGAACTTTGTATTTTTTTTGGAGGTAATTTGATTTTAGAGATTTTTTCTTTTGTTTTTATTTTTTTGCTTATTGGAAATTGAGTCCATTTATTACCGCATGAACTACATTGTACTAATCTCCCAGTGGCACTGATAGCATTATCAGGTACTACAAATTTTTTTTCACAAGAATTACAGGTTAAAATCATAATTGTTCAATATTACTGCTATTTATCAAAAATTAAATACTTTTTTACTTTATAAATTATTTATTGTATATGTCGATTTTATTTAATAAGGGGCGGTTAGCTCAGTTGGTAGAGCATCTCGTTTACACCGAGAGGGTCATAGGTTCGAGTCCTTTACCGCCCACCATTAAATTTAGTGGGGGTGTAGCTCAGTTGGTTAGAGCGCCTGCCTGTCACGCAGGAGGTCGCGGGTTCGAGTCCCGTCACTCCCGCCACTACATGATAATCATTTTCACCTAAATTTGGTAACTGTGCTAATAATGTTTCTGTACAGTTCCATTTTAAATGCTA
>Ga0310344_10000773_pt1 | contig 24871 bp, 23 predicted proteins | sample HC15DNA20200_MG_FD_203801 | JGI IMG/M metagenome (GOLD analysis project Ga0310344, IMG submission 203801) | Marine microbial communities from station ALOHA, North Pacific Subtropical Gyre - HC15-DNA-20-200_MG | ecosystem: Environmental > Aquatic > Marine > Oceanic | place: Pacific Ocean: North...
CCTATCTCCCCGTTGCAGAAAAATCCTCCTAACGGAATCTCACCCAGCTTATCCCGAAACATATCAGCATCATGGTTGGGTCGTCCATAGAGGAACTGCCCCCGGCCCAAACACGAGAAGAGCAACGCTCCAGGGATGACGTTCTCACGGTGCTCAGTGGCATAACGGCCTAAAACAGCCTGCAAATCATCGGCAGAGGTCTCTGCGTCACGAAGGTGGAACTGAACCAGCTGACCTTCCTTAAGCATTTCCCCTATCGCTAATCCTCCGGAGTTCTGGTCCATCCCCACAACGTTCCGTATCAGGAAATCGCCCTGAATCGGATTATCGATAAATTCATCCATTACCACACCTAGAAAGAGGGAATGTCCCAACAGTTCCTGGTCACGCTGGGGTAACGAAGGAGCCATTCCTCTAAGCACTTCCAGAGGAGCCTTGCCCTCAAGCTCTATAAGCAGGTTGCGGTCGCTTTTAGATATACGCATGGGTTTACCAATAGGTCGGCAGCCCTGAGCAACCACTGTATCCACGGTTATATTTCCGTCTAATGCTAAACCAACGGCTCCGGTTCGGATAACTTCACCGTCTAGGAACAGTGCATTCTGGCCCTGATGACTAGCGCCGCTGGCCAAACCGCCGATTTTGGTGGAATTAGGAAACGCATAATCCAAGCCCATGAGTAAATCGTTCACTGGAAATGAATACGGGTCCGCTAACATCACAAAATGTGGATCTTTTTCCTGGCCAACACCGATTAACTCTTCCCATTTATCGGGACCAGCATCCATATCTGGAAGCTGTCCGGACTCTATATGAAATGCTCTAATGGTCACATCAGGGAGTACGGCTACTGTAATAGAAACCCCAGACCGTTGCTCAACCTCTAGTCCATTGCCGATCACACCTCCGCCGGAACAACCCAGTACGTGTTTAGCGCCCAAACTGCTCGCAACCAAATCAGTCACTCGGTGATATGACTGTTCGTAATGCGGAGAAATAAAAGTGACTGCCAGGTCAAGATCATCATCCTGAATGGAATTCTTTATATCGACCCTACATTCTGCAATAGCTTCATCTAATGCTGGGTTTTCAGATATTGTTGAAATCCACTTCATGCTTGATCCTCCGGTGGGTTGCAGTTTAACGGTAAAAAAAGTATAGCAAGCTACCGATACAAATGCGATTGATATATTCCTACACCCTTCAATGTTCGTTAACAAAAGTGCATTTTAAGACTTAACAAACTCAAAGGTAACTAAACCATTCCACCAATCAACACTTGATTGACAAGCTCTTCAGATGACTTGTTCTTGGTATCTGACAAAGTTGTTGGTGAACCAAATTATTTCATCTTTAAAGAAGTCCATAAAATTACGTTTAAATGCTGGACACAAATGTATGACGGGGCTATATTGACCCAGGAATGCACACCTGGTTGGCGAAGTTTAAATTAGAAAACTTGAACTGAAATAGGTAGACAGGAATGTCGATAGACAAAGACACAGTAAATGAATTGGCGCATATAGCTGGTATAGAGATCTCAGCTGACGAGCTGGAAGAGGTAACCAACCGTTTCAAAAGTTTGATGCAGGAACTTGATCGGTTAAAAGACCTCGACCTCGACAACATTCTCCCTGTTTCAATATTCCCTGAAGAAGGGGAAATTTAGCTGATCCTACCGGTTTCCAGACTAACTCCATCCTCATATGATTCAACCCGGAGTGCTTGATGAACTCTACTGAAATAGCTTTTCTATCCGCGACTGAAACTGCTCGAGCCATCAAAGCTAAAGAACTATCACCCATCGATGCCGTCCAGGCCTATCTGGAACGCATCGACCGTCTGGATACACGCCTGGCCGCGTATATTACGGTGGTTCGTGAAGAGGCTTTGGATAATGCGCAACTGATTTCAGACCTTATAGACGAAGGAAAGAACCCCGGTGTTTTAGCCGGAGTTCCAATAGCAGTGAAAGATCAGTATTGGACAGAGGGGATCCTCACCAGCAACGGATCTAACGTTTACAAGGATTACGTACCAACCGAAGACTCTACGGTCATTAAGCGGTTAAAAAACGCAGGCAGTATATTATTAGGAAAGTTGAACCTAAGTGAATTGGCTATGGGCGGAACTCAAAATCCACCGTGGGGCATTCCAGCAAATCCCTGGAATTTTGACTGCACACCAGGTGAGTCCAGTAGCGGATCAGGCGTGGCGCTTGCAGCCCACCTTTGTGCAGCCTCAATGGGAGAGGACACCGGTGGTTCAGGACGAGGCCCAGCATCCTACTGTGGCGTCGTAGGGCTGCGGCCCACGTTCACTAGGGTGAGCCGTTTCGGTATGACTCACATGTGCTGGTTCATGGACGCAGCAGCGCCTATGACCAAAACCGTGGAAGACTGCGCGGTAATACTGGGAGTGATTGCTGGTTACGACGAAAAAGACCCATACACTAGTCACAAACCCGTCCCGAATTACACCACTCACATGCGCGACGGATTAAAGGGACTTCGGGTTGGGCTAATTAAAGAACTGCATTACACCAATGACATGCATCCCGACGTCCGAAGCGCTATTGAAGCCAGCCTGGATACCTTCAAAGAACTGGGAGCAGAGGTTAAAGAGGTGTCTATCCCGTTAGCCGAGTTGGCCGGCGCAATCTTCGTTGGAGTTGCCGACACCGAGGGTGCAGGAGCTAGGGACGAAATCCTACGTAACCAGCCAGGAGACTTAGATCAAGCCAGCAGGACCAGACTCCAATCCGCTGCTCTGGTGCCAGCCAAGGTTTACAACCGCGCCGCCAAAGCCCGAGTTCTCTTGCGGAGACAGGTGATGGAAGCTTTGCAGAATGTCGATATACTAGTCTCACCTACATCTCCCTACCCTGCGCCTAAACACACTGACTTAACGGCCAAATTTGAAAATGAAGAAGACGTTCGCACCCGGTTTTTCTTCCGTCGTTCCTACACTGGCTGCTATTCGCTGACTGGATTACCAGCCATATCGATACCCGGGGGGTTCACTAAAGACGGACTACCAATTGGTCTTCAGCTTGGCGCAGGTCCGTTCGCAGAGGAGACTTTGTTTCGGGCCAGCTACTCCTACGAGCAGGCAACAACTTGGCATACGATTGTCGCCCATAAGATACAGAACTTGTAATCTCAGCCACTAGGAATTGGAAATAGTTCGAGCAATTCATACCACGTTAGTTGGCTTCATAAATCCTTGACACCCATACGCACAGCTCCATAGAATCGGGTGGATTCGGTTGGCATTTCGATTCAGAACGGCTTTATTCCACCAGCCTTCCGTCAAGGTTCGGATTCAGCGAAACAAAGCAACTACGCCTTCCGCGGAGGAACATGATTCGAGCGCTTAAAGCGCTAACCAGCAGGCAATTCCAGCAGTATCTCCTCTTCCTGTTGATCCCAGGATTATCTTTGAAACGCTGGCTCGGCGTGGGCATTTTTGGTCTTGCATTCATCACCCTAGGCATCATATTTAGCCTGAAGATATCCACTGGACCAACATTAATATCTTTTTTAGAATCCATGAGTCTCAGGAACGAGTCTCCATATCTAAGGGGTGGAGTGTTCATTAGTATCGGACTTCTGGGTGCCGGAGTTGCGAGCTATGGTCTCACTCGGTCTTTAAGAAATGTTAGACAGCGAACCAAACATTGGCCAATCCTTGATTCGCTTTATGTGGAGCGGGTCCTCGGATCCGGGCCGAAGATAACTGTGATTGGCGGTGGCAGTGGATTACCAAATTTGCTCCGAGGCCTGAAACACTACACCTCCAACATAAGTGCAGTTGTGACAGTGGCAGACGACGGCGGCAGCTCTGGTAGGCTCAGAAGCGAACTAGGAATCCTTCCTCCCGGAGATATCCGAAACTGCCTGGTGGCTCTGGCTGACTCTGAAGATGTCATGCAGCAGCTGATGGACTACCGGTTTGAGTCTGAAGGTCATCTCGACGGCCACAGCTTTGGGAATATATTAATCGCTGCTCTGGCAGGGATACGGGGTGATTTCTACCGGGGAGTTGAAGTAGCGGGGGAATTGCTGGCAATCAGGGGTAGGGTGCTCCCATCCACGCCTGATTACGTGACGCTAGTGGGTAGCACAATCTCCGGAGAAACACTTATCGGAGAGACTCAGGTTGGCAACTCAGCGGACCCACTTCGTTCCTTAACCCTCATACCGTCAGACCCGTCTGCCCATCCGGAAGCGGTGCGTGCAATTATTGATGCCGACATGGTAGTACTTGGGCCTGGCAGCCTTTTCACCAGCATCGTCCCCAATTTACTAATCTCGGGTATAGCAGAAGCACTAACTAATTCTCCGGCCTTCAAGGTCTACGTCTGCAATGTTGCAGAAGAACCGGCCCAAACTGAAGGTTACTCCGTTCAGGATCACCTAAATATCGTGGAGCACTATGTCGGTGATACTGCGGTTGACGCGGTGATTGCCAACACCAATGTGCCAGGCGGCCCTACACCGGCTGGGTTGGATTTCATACTAATAGACGAACCTTGGCATGATGATGTCCTACTAGTGGGCGCTGATGTAATTGATGAGACTGACGATCGCCGGTTGGCCAGGCATGATCCAGGCAAATTATCAAATACCATCGCAGAGGCTTACCAAAGGTACCGTGGCTCACGCCGTCGGCTCCCAAGGGTGCGGCTTAATCTGGACTCTAGCCGCAAAAAAACTAATCAATCGAACAACCCCTTACCGGACGGATCTTTGAACGATAGCACTGAAAGGGTTAATTCCATCACTTCCGAACAGCCTGATCAATCAAGCTAGAGCCTAGGAAGCCGTTTTCTAAATACCAAATTTAAGTCTTGGACTGATTGGTTGATTCGCGCCTGGTATAATTCCATGAAGTAGACAAAGAACCCCATAGTGATTGTTATTACCACCAGCAGCGAAAAGAATGCCAGCCAAAGATCTGACTCAGAGAACAATGGGCCTAAAAATTTGGCTAGAAATGGCAATATCGGTATGTGCACCAGATAGATCATCAAAGATCCGCGAGCAAAGCGGTTTGTGATTCTAGAGAACAACCCATCGGTTCGTAACAGTGCGAACCGTCCTAGGTTATGGTAGGCAAAGAACAATCCAGAAACAGAAATAAGATATAACAGCCCATTGTCTGGGCCATTTTCTTCAGAGATCGTCAGGATGATGCCTGGCAACAGCGCAAGTAGGCTGAACTGCCATAGCTCTCTCAATTTTCTGGCATTTTCCGGGTTGGAGAACCAAGACCCAAGAGCCAGACCCATTATACCGCAGGCCAAATAAAGCATCGTCAAGTTGGCCGACCACGCCATTATCATTGCCGCCACAACTAAACTGCACCGCATCAACAACAAATTATTCTGGTACACCCCCCGAAGCTTCAACAACACTGCCCCAAGCAGGACTATCTCACCCAACGGCATCAATAAATCATACACAACTAATTCTGAGTCAGCTAAAATAAGGCTTGAGATATCAGGAGTCCCCGGCAATCGTATCGGGAAGTCATCAAAAGTCTGTTTCACTAATATCAACAGGAGGTTTGCTAGGAAAAACAAGCCAATCAACTTGATACCACGAGTAATCAATCCCCAGATTGGAACAGACCTAGAACCGTCATCAACTAGGTATCGAAACCCCAAAAGAAGACCGATCAAAAAGGGAAATGATCCAGTCACCTGGCCCATCCATCTATTGACATTGTAATTCGGATCGATGTCCAGAGTCGTAATTAGCTGGGCTTGGCCGAACGAATGATAAACCAGCATCATGATGATAAGACCAGCTCTGGCCACATCAATTCCAACATCCCGTTCTCGCAAAGTCGCCAACGGAAATACCTGCCTAAATAGAATTCCGGATGCATACCTTGACTATCAGACCCCAATGACCAAGGTTGGAAACTCAGAATAGCACTCGAGCATCTGACTATACATGCATAAATCCTAGCGATTTCCACTATGCTTGTCGGAGTGAGTGTATAGAATCACTGTGCTAGAATTGCCGAACTCAGGGTGTCCAAAGAGAGAATCTAATATATGCTGGTGCATACGGCCCGGGAATTGAACTCTTCCACCTACTCTCCATATAACTCCTCGACCCAAATGCAAGGCAATACATCGCCTCTGATTGTGACTGATCTCAACAAGATTTATAAAGGTGGATTACAAGCCAACGCGAATATTAATCTGACGGCAAACCCCGGCGAGATCTTAGGTATTCTGGGTCCAAACGGAGCTGGAAAGACAACATTGATTCGGCAAATCACCACAGAGTTAAGCCCCACATCTGGTGATATCTATGTGATGGGTCACAGTGTGGTCACAGAACCCGCAGAAGTTAAGGGTTTTCTAGGAATAATGCCCCAGGAAACCACTCTTTTTGACTATTTAACGGTACACCAACATCTCCGGATTTTCGCCAAACTTAGAGGTATTTCTCCCAAGTTAGCCACAAAGCGCGCCGACGAACTTGCGGAGGACCTTGACTTGCTTCCGCATAGAAATGTCGCAATTTCCAAACTATCCGGAGGACTCAAACAGAGAGTGTTAGTTGGAATAGCTGCAATCTCACATCCTCCAGTTCTGGTCCTTGACGAACCAACAACAGGATTAGATCCTCAATCGAGGCGAACCCTCTGGTCACTCGTACAAGAATATCAAAAATCTGGTGCATTTGTTCTGCTGACGACCCACAGCATGGAAGAAGCCGAGGCCCTATGTAATCGAGTTGGTATTATCAAAGATGGCCGACTGTTAGCCTTAGATACTGTGGATAACCTCCGCGCAAGCAACGGTTTTGAATTCAAAATGTCCTATTATCCTGATGGAACCAAGTCCAAAAAGACAACGATCTACGGAGCAAGCCACCAAGAACTCGTCGCTCAGCTCAATGGTATGGGAATTCAACAATTCGCTGTCTCACGAACTACCCTGGAGGATATTTACCTAGCCTTAACCGGAGGACTGGACGAGTTTGATGACAAGTCAAACTGAAATTATCACTAACATGGAGTCGAAGCGAGTCGTCACCACAGGCGCCTTAAAATTCCTCAGGGATGTTGCGTCTATATTGGAGATGAAGCTCATTTTTCTGCTGAGGGGTTGGTATTGGTACTTAATTCGGCCTTTGGTATTCCCATTGGGGGTACTTTTTTGGCTGAAGGTCATGGTTCCTGACAACCCTGATGTAAACCTTAGGGTTATGGCAGGTGCGGTGATATTCGGGGTATCTCTGTCTACAGCTAACATGTTGTCGCAACAGATAGTCCAAGATCGGTTCTTGGGACGGATCAAGCTTCTGGTCACTATGCCAATGTCCAAGGCCTCATACGCTATCGGCGTTTTGGCGTTCGCAGCAGTACAGGCCACGCCAATCATAGTGATTCTCCTAGCCGTTGCACCTTACACAGGAGTGAACCTGGATCTGACCTGGGCCGTGTTCCCTCTTTTGATCGCGGCTTTATTCAGCATTGCTGGAATAGCGTTATTGATAGGCAGTTATGCTCCAACGGTTGAAATTGGCGGCATCATGTCCAACCTTTTTGGTGTCGTGTTAGTCATGGTTTCACCCGTTTTTTTTACCATGGATCAGGCGCCGACCGTGCTCAAATGGCTCGGGTGGGTCTCTCCGATGCGTTATGCCGCAGATGGCATAACGCAATCAATCTCTGGAAGTACTGATATCTGGACTGAACTGGCTGTACTAGCTGGATTCGCTGTTGTAGCCATGACCTTGGGACTTTGGAAGCTGAGGTGGCAAGAGGAGTAGGATGGCTGCAAATATTTCAATAGTGGGATTGGGCAAATTGGGGTGCCCGCTGGCAGCTTGCTTTGCCTCAAGAGGGAAGCAAGTGATTGGAGTAGACCTGAGCACCAGAGCGGTGGAAGCCTTGAACAATGGTGTATCTCTTTCTTATGAGCCGGGTCTTCAAGAGTTGTTGAATGATTCCAAAGATAATATCAGAGCCACATGGGACTTCAACGATGCAGTGCACTCTTCCGATGTTACTTTTGTTGTGGTACCAACCCCCAGCAAAGAAGACGGTACGTTCGATAATAGATTTGTTATTGAAGCCTGTCGTTCTATTGGACAGGGGATCAAGAGCAAATCCAGCTACCACATAGTAGTAATTGTAAGCACAGTCATGCCCGGAAGTACTGATAGTGTTATCCAAGAAGCACTGGAACAGTCCAGCGGAAAGAGCATCGGAGTAGATTTTGGCCTTTGCTACGCTCCGGCATTTGTAGCCCTTGGAAGTGTTGTGCAAAACTTTCTACAACCGGACTATCTTTTGATTGGCCAGTCAGACTCAAGGGCAGGGAAGGAATTAGAAATTCTATATCGAACTATATGTCAGACAAACCCGCCTGTGATGAGAATGAATTTCGTAAATGCGGAGCTAGTCAAACTAGCCAACAACGCCTTCGTATCTACCAAAATCACCTTTGCCAATATGTTGTCCCACATCTGCGAACGTTTGCCCAATGCGCACGTGGACACAGTCACATCAACTCTGGGTCTGGATAGCCGTATTGGCGTCAAGTTCCTAAAAGGTGGCCTTGGCTATGGAGGCCCGTGCCTAGACCGTGATAACGTCGCCCTGGCCGCTATGGCTCAAGGCATCGGAGTCGACGCATTACTGGCAAAGGCGACCGACCAGGCCAACTGGCAAGAAGTGACAAAGTTGGTGGAATTGGTCAAATTAAAAAGGGGAGTATCCACTTCTGTGGGCGTGCTAGGGCTGGCTTACAAGCCGAATACTGACGTTATTGACGCATCTCAAGGAGTCATGTTAGTCCAGGCTTTGGTCAAGGAAGGCATTCGAGTCGTCGCCTATGATCCAGCGGCCAATGAGGAGGCTAAACGAGTGTTGAGTAAATCTGTAGTCTTCGCAGACTCGGCAGACCAGTGTGTCCGAAAGACTGATGTCACCGTTCTGACCACGCCATGGAAAGCCTTTAAAGAATTAGACCCGAAAGCCTTTTCAACCAACGAATCCTCAAATCACCCAAAGTTACTTATCGATTGTTGGCGCATGCTTGATGCCGACAAATATTCACGAGTTGCGGATTACCTTCCACTAGGCATTGGTCCAGTACCTAGCAATTAACTATATAAGAGAACCTATCTAATGCTCACTATATTCACGGTGCCCAAAGCTTTTGAAGGGCACATCAACATAATACAGCGGAACGCCATTAAAAGTTGGTCCCTACTTGAGCCAAAGTGCCAGATCATACTCGCGGGAGACGACGGGGGAACCGCTCAGGCAGCAGCGGACCTGGGCACCGAACACATACCCAACCTGACCCGGAATGAATTTGGCACCCCCTTACTTGATTCGGCATACCAACAAGTGGAAGATGCCGCCCGTTTCCCGTTTATCTGTTACGTGAATGCCGACGTCATTCTCATGAATGATTTCATCCGGGCCGTCCTACGAGTCCAAGAGCAAAGCCAGTGGTTTCTTATGACCGCCCAGAGGTGGGACCTATCGATAATTGACCCGATGGACTTTCAACATGGTTGGCAGGAACGATTATTGGAGAATGTATCCGCCAATGGCAGGCTGTCTCACTCAACAGGAATAGATTTTTGGGTATACCCAAAAGGAATGCTCTATGATATGCCGCCCTTAGCAGTCGGTCGCATGGCCATTGAATGCTGGTGCCTTTACAAAGCCCGTAATATGCACGCCGATCTCGTAGACTCTACAAAGGCAGTGGTAAGTGTCCACCAAGATCACGACTACTCTCACCATCCGGACGGAACAAAAGGAATCGGCATCAGCATAGAGGCGAATCGAAACCGAGATATGGTCGGTGGGAAAAAGCGCTTCTTTACCATTAAAGACCGAACTCATGTTCTATCGAAAACGGATTTCCGTCGAACGCGTGACGCATGGAAAGCTTGGCGTGGATTACGCACAACCGGCGTGCTCAACTCAACCATGCCATTACCCCTGAAGCTAGCTACCAAAGGAATTAATGAGGCCATCGATCTAACAAGAGACAGTCTGATTATCCTACGAAATCACATTTTACGGCGCTAGGTCTGTTTACTTACATTGATATTGGCATTTTGCATAAAACCGCTAGGTTTATCCGTCGCAACTATATGTCGGTAGGTGTCAGGTATCGAGACTATCCACTGACATTGGGAGGGAATATTGGTATTAAACGCAAAAAATAACGTTTGCTTAGTCCAAGTTAATTATCAGTATGGAAATAACGTGTTCTTACCCCATTCAGTGGGTCTCATCCAGGCTTATTGCCAAACTATCCAACAGATTCAAGAAAACTTTAAATTTCTAGATTTTGTTTACCTGAGGGGCGACCCAGACGCTGTCGCCAAAGGCTTAGATAACCCGAAGATAATCGGCATCTCCTGTTATCTCTGGAACTGGGAATGGAGTAAGACACTAGCCCAGAGGGTAAAGGTTCACCATCCCGAATGTTTGGTCGTTTTGGGGGGGCCTCAGGTCCCAACGAAACCCCAGAATTTCTTCGGTGACCACCCTTACGTTGATCTTTTAGTGCATTATGAAGGAGAAACAGCCTTCTCTGAGATATTACTTGAATTCCTAAAAGAGACTCCGAATTACCAGGCTGTCCAAGGGGTTAGTGTGCATCTGGAAAATAACCGCTGTTCCGTCCCACAGTTCAGAGATCCAAACCCAGATTTAAACATATTCCCATCTCCATACCTATCAGGGTGTTTCGACTACTTACTTGACCAGCCATACGGCTTCCACGCCACTCAAGAGACTCATCGCGGTTGCCCTTATTCGTGTACGTTCTGTGACTGGGGTTCAGCGGTATTTACCAAAGTAAGGCCATACAGCGACAGCCGTCTTGAAGCTGAGCTGAAATGGTTTGGAGAAAACGAGATCGAGTTGCTGTACAACTGCGACGCAAACTACGGTCTGTTGCCCCGAGACATTGGACTAACAAAAAAATTGATAGCGACCAAACAGAAGATGGGCTTCCCAAAACAATTTCGCGCTGCGTACGCCAAGAACAGCAACATGAAGGTGTTTGAGATCGGCAAATTACTAAATGATGCCGACATGAGTAAAGGAGTTACTCTCAGCTTCCAAAGCATGGACGAAAATACCCTGAGTGTGATCAAGCGAAACAACATCAAGATTCAGAATTTCGAAGAATTGGTCAAACTCTATCATCAAAATGACATTCAAACCTACACAGAAATCATCATGGGATTGCCGGGAGAGACCAAGAATTCATTCATGGATGGCATTGAAAAACTGCTCGACGCGGGTCAGCATGACGGTCTGAATATCTACGTCTGTATCGTGCTGCTGAACGCTGAGATGGGAGACCCAGATTACATTAAAAAACACGGGATCCGCGCAATCAAAACCCCAGCGCTATTGCAGCACAGTAGCTCATCCCAGGACCCTGTAACCGAGTATTACGACATCGTCGTTGAAACCAATAGCATGTCGGAGTTGGATTATAAACAGGTATTCATATTTGCATGGGTTGTCCAAGCGTTTCATAGCCTTGGATTAACCCAATATTTGGCCATATATTTTCATTACCAACTCGGCTTCAGCTATAAAGAATTCTACTTACAGTTATTGGATTTTTCTCGGTCCCACCCGGACACGCTGCTGGGCAAAGAATACACCAGAACCACCGAGGCTGTAGAGAAGGCTGTTAAAGGAGGTCACTGGGGCGTAGTTGACCCCAAGTTTGGTGATGTCATCTGGCCCATTGAAGAAGCAACATTTCTGAACATCACCTGCGACAAAGATAATTTCTACAAAGGTATTGGCGATTTTATACGCGAGTTAGCCTCGTCCAACAATTGGACCATTGATAACTCCTTGCTTGAACAAATGCTCGAATACCAAAACAAAATGATAATTGACCCTTACGCTCCGGACAGTATCAAACTGGATCAGAACTACAACTTCCATGAATATTTCAAAGCAATTCTGTTCGGCCACATGAGTCAGTTAGAACAAGGGCCTTGCTCTCTGATTATCACGCCGGAGAACTGCTTTGACGGGGATTTAGAACGTTACGCCAGAGAAGTGGTCTGGTACGGAAGAAAAGGCGGTAAATTCCGCCACTCCGATGTCGCAAACATCGATGTTGATTGAACCTATCCCATATACCCCTCAGGATTTTGACCAAATACCACGGTTTTAAAGTTGCTGGTTCTTTGCGTGCCTTCTTACTGTAACTCTCACCAATATCATCCGTTTTTCGTTTTTTTACCACTCGCCCATATTGGATCTGGTTGGTATTGGTGGGGGTGCTAATAGTTATATAGTAGACTGGCTCTTCCTCGAATACGTCCTAAATTACGACTCCATGGCCTACGGAGACGTTTACGACTACTGGCAGGACAGCCTCAACTGGCAAGAACCATATAACCCCTCTCGACGCCTTGCCGCCCACTACTATTCTTTTATTCATCACACTTGTTTCATTCGCTACGGCGACCGTCGCCGTCTATAAGTTAACCGAAATAGACGGCAATAAAGAACCAGCCAAAGCCTTGGGGGATATTAGCTGCCTCTCTATTTATGCTCTGGCCAATGGTCGGAGTGACCTACGTCGCCTACCCTATCGCCGATATGTTTGGAATGGCTCCCCTGTTGATAGCTATCTGGTTTCTAAAGAACCAACAGTCCTTACCAGGCGGATTGGTTCTCGGTCTAACACTCATTTGTCACAAAGCGATGTGGCCATTTGCGATCCTTGTGATATTGGCACATCTGATGACTAAACGTGATTCAGCGTCTCTGGGTGCGATCGGAGTCATGCTGATACCACTAGCCATTATCTGGATATTGGGAGCTGTTCACCACGATTCGACTTTCTGGTTGTTGTCATCAAATATCGATTTCGAGTTCCAGAGCACCAACGCTCTACCCATTTTCGATGGCTTGTTGCGCAGCTTCATCAGAGGCGGAGTGACAGAAATTGGAAAAGGATTGATGGTTAGTGGAGTCGCACTGTTGGCGATTGCCGTAGTAGTCAGGTCTTGGCGAGCCCCGAATGATGATGACCGTAAATGGTATGCGTTAGCGATTGGAGTGGCAATTCTTTCTCTAGTCTCGCTGCTCAACAAACGGGAAGTTTGGGCTATAGTTCGATTTGGGCGGCTCCTGGCAATTCCTTTGGCTTGGTATTACGGTCCGCTAGTTTTAGAAAATATTAATAGCCTTCCTATGGCCAGACTCGGGTTAATTGGTGTCCTGTCCCTCCTTGTTGTCAGCCAGTTTGCATTCAGCTATTACATATCCCATATCTGGGTATACGAACCCATTTAAGCATGTTATAGCTTCCTGACGAAGACTCATGATCCTAAACCAAAGCTGTGCCTTTGATTAATTCGTCTAAGTTCGATTCGATCACATCCGTTTGCGTCACTTCTACCAATGAACAAAAGCCTCAATCGATGGTTTCATATCTAATGGACAGGTCGCAGTTATAATCACTCCTGCAAGATTCACTTACAACGCTAGTATAGATTTGCGTCTTTGTACGTGGCAATTCGGTTGGTTGTTGAATACACTCCGGTAAACCTACATAGCTCTACTTCCAATCCAATCTCCTCAAGAACCTTGTTAGCGTAGGATTCAGCAACACCGTCTCTAGGTTCCATTCACTCGTTAGGCAAGTAATAACATACATTGTCGTCCCTGCGCCTCATAAATGATTTTCCCATTATTCGCCAAATGCCATGCCGCTACAAATCATCGAAAGAGTCCTTTAATTTTTAACTTTGTTCCCTTCGACAATCCCTCATATTACTAATTTTCTCCTAAATTACAGATAAAACCACGACCCTGGAGCTTAACTGTAGGCTATAAAACTCCGGCTTATTTCAAGCAAACATCTGACAGGCGTTATCTGAATGTTATGGAAACAAGTTTCAATATACCTTGACAGTAAAATTGCTAGCATCCTAGAATAATTAGCAATGCGTTCAGAAAATGAACAACAAGAACGGTTAGACTCACCCGAACACAGGGAGTTAGTAATGCTTTCTGAGGTGGACGACACCCCAGACGTTACTCAACGCCAGCTTTCGAGTCGTGTCGGTATCGCTCTTGGTTTGACTAATGTTTTGCTAAAGACATTGGTCAGTAGAGGGTATGTTAAAGTCAGCCAAGCTTCCTGGAAGCGTCGACTTTACACATTGACACCAGACGGTTTTTCGCATCGATTGCGGCTAATGACTTCCTATGTTCACTCGTTTTTGGATCACTACCAAAACGTCCGACAAACGTTGCGCGATCAATTAGAACCATTAGCATTGAACGCTGAGTCCAGAATCGCAATTTGTAAAACTGGACAATTCGCAGAATTGGTCTTCCTTGCATTGAAAGAAATTGGCATTGAAGAAATTGATTTCTTCGACGAGAAAATGCCTGGCACACACCGCTTTTTGGGTACGTTTGTGAAGGATATCTCTCAAATTCAGCCGTCACAGTACGATCGCATAGTAATCGCTTCTGTGGGGTCATTAGACCCATTAAAACGAATCCTGATTGATCAAAGAGTTGCACCCGAACAATTGGTAACTTTCTTCTCTGACAATACATCTAAATCGAGGATCAAATGAGTTACCAATGGTACGTGGCTCGAACAGAACCGAGATCTGAATTTCAAGCAGTCGAAGAGTTGACTCGAGACGGGTATGAAATATTCTTCCCGTTGATGAAAAACACTAATAACAAACAGACACGTTCTGAAACGCCTATGTTTCCTGGATATTTGTTCATAAAATGCAATCCAGCGGCTGATGGATGGCCATCCTTCCGTCACAACCACCGCATCACAGGATGGGTACGCTTCGACCGGGAAATCCCATCTGTTCCTGACGGAGTAATGGATGAGGTGGTCGCGCGCTGGAAAGTCATCACATCTCAGGGTGGACTACCACAACGGTTTGCTCCTGGGGAAAAAGTCAGAGTACTATCCGGCAACATCGAATCATTAGCTGAGGTTTTGGTGGAAGCCAAATCGCCTGATGCCAAAGTAAGAGTCCTTATGAGATTTATGGGTCGATTAATCCAAGCCCAAGTTTCTTGGGAAGATCTCAGACCTGTGGATGATAATCCCCCTGGAATGCCACAACTGCCACGCCGGACCAGAGGCAGAAAGCGGTGGATTAATGGGTTTGGCCCACGCACTACTGCAGCAGTGTAACCAGGCTAACGAGGAATCAAACAATCGGTAACTTCCGTAGTAGCCTAAGCTCCGGAGTCCCGTACAGGTCATCGAATTTTTTCGCCGATAAGAGTGAAAAATGGCGAAGCATTCCCATCGATATTGGGGATCCATCACTCAGCATCCCATTTTCCGGGTTTCATCATCCCCGCATTCGAGCATACAACGGTGTACTTTGACAGCAATTATTGCCATTCCGGCCAGACTCAAATCAACAAGGTTCCCTCGCAAGGTCTTAGCCGACATCTTCGGCCAGCCTATGTTGTGGCATGTTTATCAGGCTGTCAGCAAAGCAAAAAAAATAGATGGAATCTGGATACTCTCAGACAGTCAAGAAGTGCTGGACATTGCTGCAACCTGGGGAGCGCAAACAATGATCACATCTGAAGATTGCCCTTCAGGCACCGATCGCATTGCCTCTGTTATGGATTATATGCCAGCAGAAATTATCGTGAATGTTCAAGCTGATGAACCGTTAATAGACCCCACGGTGGTTGATCGACTAGTGGAGGAGTTGGAAGGCAGTGAAGCTGATGTTGCGACACCGGTATATCCGATAACAAACACAGAAGAACTAGCCAACCCTAATGTAGTCAAGGTGGTTCGGACTAACGACGGCTCGGCTCTCTATTTCTCACGGAGCCCGATTCCTTACGTAAGGGATATCGAATTTCAGAATTGGTTAACCCACGCCACATTCTGGGGACACTGCGGTGTCTACGCCTACAGAAACGAAGTTTTGAGAAGGTTCACGGACCTGCCCAAAGGTAAGTTGGAAAACGTAGAAAACTTAGAACAGTTGAGACTGATGGAATCCGGAGCTCGCTTCCTGACTCTGGAGGTTGATTATAGACCTCAGGCAGTGGACGTACCTGAAGACTTGGAAAGAGTTAAACGAACTATGAAATCCGAAAGTTGATTGTTAACATTTTTAAGAAATAATATCGATATGCAAAATCAAAACACTGACATTTGGCAGAACGCACTGAAGCCATTCAGCCCTTTAGATTCTCCGATTGCCGTTGATCGATTAACTATAGGCGACGGTTCATTGGCACTGTTAGCTGGACCATGTTCCATAGAGTCTGAAACTCTCTGCATGAAAGTCGGTGAGCACCTAACGACTCTATGCCAAGATTTACGCATACCGTTCATATTCAAATCTTCGTTCGACAAGGCAAACCGAACGTCAGCGACATCTTTCCGGGGCAGTGGACTAGAGAATGGCCTTAAGGTGTTAACTAAAGTCAAGGAACAACTGGGAGTCCCAGTAGTGACCGACGTTCATGAGTCTAACCAAGTGCAGTTAGTTGCAGAAGTAGCTGATGTTGTCCAAATACCGGCATTTCTCTGCAGGCAAACAGACCTTCTGATTGCCTGCGGTGAGTCGGGGAGAGCCGTAAACATTAAAAAAGGCCAGTTCCTTCCTCCTGAAGATATGGAATTCGCCATTGGAAAAGTAACCGGCGCCGGCGGCCATAACATAATGGTCAGTGAACGCGGGGCATCATTCGGGTACCGGGACTTGGTAGTAGATATGCGCAACCTGGTGATTATGAGGTCTTGGGGATATCCAGTCGTGTTTGATGCCACTCACAGCGTGCAGCAAATGGGTTCTTCCGGCGGAGTTACCGGGGGGCGCCCTGGCTTCATTCCAGCTCAAGTCCGAGCTGCAGTCGCCGTTGGAATAGATGCCTTATTCATAGAAACCCACCCAGACCCAGCAAACGCGCTTTCCGACGGGTCAAATATGTTGCCATTAAGCCATATAAAAACCATATTAGAAATGGCTATGGCAATACATGCCACTCATAAGGCAGCAATTTCTTGACCGATTCCAACAGTATCTCAGCCACCGCCGCAGACCTGAAGATGTTGCTTCTTGATGTCGACGGGGTCCTGACCGACGGCGGAATCATCCTGATTGGTCACGACCAAGAAGCCAAACGGTTCAATGTACAAGACGGAATGGGCATCGGACTGGCCCGGTCCGTTGGAATCAGAGTTGGAATCATTACGTCCCGTAGTTCTGATGTAGTCAAACGGCGGGCCAAGGAACTCAACATCGATGAAATTTTCCAAGGGGTCAAACGCAAGACAGACATCCTAGATCAGTTGTTAGACAGTAACAACATTAAGCCGTCCCAAACAGCGTACATCGGCGATGACATACAAGACATTCCCATCATGAAGCAGGTTGGCATGCCAATAGCCGTCCAAAACGCAGTATCGGCGGTTAAGGAGTGCAGCTGCTACGTGACTCAAGCTAAAGGCGGCCACGGAGCTGTTAGAGAAGCCATTGAATGGTTATTGGGTCTGCGCGGAGACAAACAAACAGCCTACAACAAGATATTCGATTAGACTCTGGCCTCAATCGGCCGAGGAATTCAACAAATTAAGAACCTAGGACTATTAAAGATTTGATGGACGTATTGATTACCGGCGGGTCAGGTTATCTAGGAAGCATTATGGCGGAGAGGATGTTGGCCGAGGGGTACAAGGTTACGGTTGTGGATAGCCTTCGCTTTCAGCAAAACAGCCTTTTCCACTTGTGCGCCAACCCGAATTTCGAGTTTGTCCATGGTGACGTGAGAGACGAGGGATTGATGGCACGGTTGGTCGGCAAGGCCGACGTCATAGTCCCTCTAGCCGCAGTAGTCGGAGCACCTGCATGTGCCCAAGACCCTTGGATGACCAGGGAGGTCAACGTCGAGTCCGTTAGAACGATTAACCGACTCCGGAGCCAAGAGCAGTTGGTAGTATACCCGACAACCAACAGCGGTTACGGAACTCAAACCGGCGATGTCATGTGCACAGAGGAAACTCCATTGGAGCCAATCTCGCTCTACGGTCAAACAAAATCAGAGGCTGAAGGTCTAGTCTTAGACTCGGCCAATGCCATGACTCTTAGGCTTGCAACAGTATTTGGCGTTTCGCCGAGGATGCGTCTAGACTTACTGGTCAATCATTTCACCCACGAAGCTGTCACCAGCGGCTACATCGTAATCTTTGAGAAGGACTTCAAGCGCAATTATGTCCATATTCGTGACGTTGCAGACTGCTTTATCCACTGTATCCAAAACTCAGCGAAAATGATTGGCCGCCCATACAACGTGGGACTGGATGCAGCCAACCTCTCCAAAGAGGAATTGGCACTAAAAATCCAAAAATATGTGCCCAATTTCTACCTCCATTTCTCGGAGATAGGCAGCGACCCTGACAAGCGAAATTACATCGTCTCCAATCAACGATTGAGGGAGGCAGGTTTCGAGGCCAAGAGGACCCTCGATGAAGGCATTCCTGAGTTACTCAAAGCCTACCGAATGATGGGACGCGGAGCCTACCAGAACATATGAACCTGAGTTCAAATCAACTTCAGCGCTTCGTAATCTTGGACCGCGACGGAACCATCATTGAAGAATGCAACTACCTCTCAGACCCAGACCAAGTCAAACTGATCCCTGGTGCAGCGGAAGCAATGCTCGGAATGAGGGATGATGGGTTGGGAGTAGCGGTGGTTACGAACCAATCTGGAGTCGGTCGTGGATATTTCGACCTGGATAGGTTGGAAGAGATTCATGAACGCATGTGCCAATTGCTGGAGAACGAAGGAGTGCACTTGGACGGCATATACTTCTGCCCGCACACTCCTTACGAGGCCTGTATTTGCCGCAAACCTAAACCTGGAATGATTGATCAAGCTGCAAAAGAATTGAAATTTAACCCTTCTGATTGCCTGGTTATTGGTGACCTCAATACGGACATAGAATTGGGTAAGAACGTAGGAGCAACCACTTTTTTAGTCGCCACTGGTTACGGTACTGAAACAGCCCGAAAGCAGTTATCTCAGCCAGATTATCTAGTCAAAGACCTATTAGAGGCATCTCAAGTAATTAGAACCCTGGTCTCTTAAAATTAAAACTCAGTAAAGATAAGCAAGCTATCGTGAACCATCATTCAGCGAACATAGGCGAGATACAAGACTACTTAAACCAGAGTTCGGAGATTAAACGACGGACTTCAAAGGAATGTGCCGAATCCATTTCTCTGGGAGCCAGCATGATTGCCGACACCTTCCGAACGGGTGGGAAGGTCTTACTGTGCGGAAACGGTGGCAGCGCCGCTGATTGTCAGCACATGGCCACGGAATTCGTGAGTCGCTTGACCAAAGATTTCGAACGTCCCGGGCTTCCGGCCATTGCATTGACCACCGATACTTCATTCCTGACTGCCTTTGGCAACGACACCGGATTTGAAGGTATTTTTGGAAGACAGGTTCAGACCTTGGGTAACCCTGGTGACTTATTGATTGGTATTAGCACCAGCGGCAACTCAACCAATGTGATCCAAGCTATCGAAACCGCCAAATCTTCGGGAATGAAAACCCTTGTATTGACCGGCCAGAGCGGACAGCTGAAAGATTTGAGTGACGCCGCTATAGCAGTTCCGAGCGACAACACACAACACATTCAAGAATCCCATCTCGCCATCGAACACATCCTCTGCCATCTGGCAGAGCGCCAAGTTTTTTCTTCAAATCAAGGTCCGGAAATTAAATTTCTGTGATAATAAGCCGAACACCTTTTAGGATTTCTTTTTTTGGCGGAGGTACCGATTACCCCAAATGGTATCGTGAAAACGGTGGAGAGGTACTAGCCACCACTATAGATAAATACTGCTATATCACTTGCCGTTATCTGCCTCCTTTTTTCGAGCATCGTTACCGGATGGTCTATTCACAGATTGAGAACTGTCAGAATATTCAAGAGATTAAACACCCGGCAATACGTGAAGTACTGCAATATTTGAAGATCGACCGAGGGCTGGAGATTCATCATGACGGTGACCTTCCTGCTCGCAGCGGAATGGGAAGCAGTTCATCATTTGCAGTGGGACTGCTAAACGCTATACACGGACTACAAGGCAGTATAACCACCAAACGCCAATTGGCTGAGGAAGGCATATTTGTTGAACAGGAACTACTAAAAGAAACGGTAGGTTCACAAGACCAGATTTTGGCTGCCCACGGTGGTCTCAACCACGTATTATTTCCGCGCGAAGGCGATGTATCTGTCAGACCGGTCACCCTACCGACTGAACGGAGTCAGGAGCTTAACGACCACCTCATGCTATTTTATACGGCAATACAAAGGACGTCTTCTGATGTGGCTAACACCTATGTTGAGGATCTAGATACTAAAGGCGCTCAACTACGAGCTATGACCGATATGGTTGACGAAGGTCTGTCCATACTCAATCACGGCCGTGATCTAATGGCCTTCGGTGAGTTGTTGGACGAGGCATGGAAAGCTAAGACACAGATGGGTAGTTCAATCACCAACCCACATATTGATGAAATATATGCGGTAGCCAAAAACTGCGGGGCCATTGGAGGAAAGCTCCTAGGAGCTGGCGGCGGGGGGTTCATGCTGCTGTTCGCCCCTCCTTCGAAGCACAATCAGATTCAAAAAAAACTCAGCAATCTGATTCACGTACCTTTCAAATTTGACACATCAGGAAGTCAAATCATCTTCTATGACCATGAAGAGGATTTTTCAGACGTGGAACAGACCAGAAACAACCAACGGATTCAGGCATTTAGAGAACTCCACTGAAACCCAAGCTAACGATTTGAAAAAAAACGATCTAATATACGTCGCCGGAACCGATAATTTGATTGGCGAAGCAATTCATGAAGGGTTACTACGTAACGGTTTTTCTAATGTCATAGAACCGAATCATTCGGTTGACCTGACCAACCGAAAGGAAGTTACAGAGCTTTTCAACGCTATGAATCCCAAATATGTATTCATGTCCGGCGGTGAATCCGGTGGTATTTCGGCCAATCAACTTTTCCCAGCCCGACTCATGCTAGATAACCTTCTGGTGGCAACAAACGTGATTAGCACTGCATATGAAGCAGGGGTAACTAAGCTGTTATATCTTGCCAGTTCCTGCATCTATCCCAAGAACTGTCATCAACCGATGAACGAAGACGCTATTTTAACGGGGTCTCTAGAACCCACGAACGAAGCATACGCGGTAGCCAAGATTGCCGGATTGAAGCTCTGTCAAGCCTACAACCAACAATTTGGTAATGATGGGGCAAGCACCAAATACATCACCTGCATACCAGCTAATGTATTTGGTCCCGGAGACGACTTTGACCTAGAAGAGTCCCACGTCATTCCCAGCCTGATACGTAAAATGCATGAGGCTAAAATTTTAGGTTCTGATGAAGTCGAAATTTGGGGCAGTGGTACTCCCCGGAGAGAGTTCATATTCTCTAAAGATTTGGCGGATGCCTGCATTGCAATCATGGAAGATTACGAAGACACTCAGCCGATAAATGTCGGGGTAGGATCTGACTTGTCGATCGGAGATTTGGCCCGGCTTATCCAAAAAGTCGTAGAGTATCCGGGTAAGCTCACATTCAATACCAACCGCCCTGACGGCATACCTGCCAAGATGTTGGATTCTAACAAATTGATTGATCTAGGTTGGCGACCTAATTACAGTCTCCTACAAGCGCTACAGGCAACCTACCGTTGGTACGCATCAATCGGCCAGAGCATAAATAAGCCATACGGTAAGGTCAACCCTTCCATCCCATATGAATTAGGACGATGAATATGGATGTCTCTAATCAAACAACCTCAATATTGGATCTTAAATCCCTAGAACAAAAGGCCCGCGATTGGCGCGCCACCTGCGTGCAGATGTCCCATGATGGTAATCAAGGTCATTTGAGTTCAGCGTTAAGTTGTGTGGACTTGATGATTGGTCTTTTCTATAACTGGCTTAAGTTATCTCCAGAAAAACCTAATGAAAAAGAAAGAGACCGTTTAATATTCAGTAAAGGCCACGCTTGCGCTGTTCTATATGCCGGTATGGCTGACCGCGGTTTCTTCCCCAAAGAATGGCTGTCCAAATATGCTCAAGCCGATTCGCCGTTACCAAACCATCCATGCATCCACGCCCTTCCCATGTTGGAGTTCTCCTCAGGAAGTTTGGGACATGGCTTAGGGGTAGCAACCGGGATCTTATACGGCTTGGAACTAGACAAAATCGATGCCAGAGCCGCTGTCGTAATGAGCGACGGCGAATGCAACGAAGGAAGTGTCTGGGAAGCAGCAACGTTTGCTGCCGCTCATAAGATGGATGGACTACTCGCCATCGTCGACTATAACGGTATTCAAGCCGTAGGCCGCAGCGATACGTTAATGGGAAACACTTCTTTGGGAGAAAAATTTCAAGCATTCGGTTGGGGGGTCCGCACCATCAATGGAAATGACCTTTCAAAGGTCATGACAACGTTAGATGAATTCCCATTCATTAAGGGAAAGCCTTCCGTAATTGTTGCAAACACAACAGGTGGCTCAGGAGTTAGTTTCATGGAAGATGACGTGCTGTGGCATTACAGAGTTCCCTCTGATGAAGATCTAGGTAAAGCACTACGAGAATTGAATGGCCAGCCCATTCACATGGCTGTGTAGGACATGAGAAAAGCGTTTTCAGAATCTTTGGTACAGATTGCCGCAACTAACCCACGGCTCATTTTGCTTACTGGCGACCTAGGCTTTCAGGTTTTTGACGATTTCCAAGAGCGATACGGTCCGCGGTACGTTAACGTCGGTGTTGCAGAGTCCCAATTGATTTGCGCGTCTGCCGGTTTAGCTCTGGAAGGATGGTCTCCAGTGGCCTACTCGATAGCTTCTTTCGCCACGGGCAGGGCATTCGAACAGGTCAGAATCAGTGTGGCGTATCCTGGGCTGCCGGTGGTGATCGTTGGCGCCGGCGGTGGTTACACCTATTCCGACAGTGGACCAACGCATCATGCTCCTGACGACTTGACCTTAATGATGTCTTTACCAGGAATGACGGTGGTGGCGCCGGGAGATCCCGAGGAAGTAAATCAATTATTCCCACAACTGATGATGGGAACAGGACCATGTTACTTCAGGATAGGTCGGTACGGAGAACCCACTTACTTAGCAGAAGAATCGCCAGTCTTGGGAAAGGCACGCTTGCTCAGAGACGGAGAGCAGATAGCGATATTAACGACTGGAGACATGGCGGCTGTTGCTTTGGAAGCAGTAGACCTTATCAGGCCTGACGGTATCCGCCCAATTGTGTACCAAATGCATACTGTAAAACCTTTGGACACGTCAACGCTGAATCAGTTGGCTGAAAAGGTAGGCACGTTTATCGTCGCCGAAGAGCAAACACCGATGGGAGGTTTATCAGCTGCGGTTAACGCGTGGCGGTCGTCATGGGAAAGCCCTATTCGGGTCGTCCGAATAGGACCACCTGACGCCTTTGCCCTTGGTAGTCTGAAAAGGGAAGACCTGCGTAAACGCGACAACTACGATGCCGTGTCGATAGCCAGGGCCTGTGTTTCAAACTGGAAGACGAGCCAGTCCAGGTAACTTAGTTCCATATACTCAAACGGCCACCAAATAGTGGCCGTTTAGTGAACCCGGAGCAAATCCTATGTATGAAAACATTTTAGTCACCGGCGGCACCGGACTTGTAGGTAACGCCTTAAATTCGATATCCGATATCTACGCGCCCACGAAATTCATTTTCGCAGGCAGTAAAAACTGCGACCTGACCAGATTAGACGAAACGGTAGACTACGTCCGCGAATGCAAGCCTGATGCAATCATCCACCTGGCTGCAATTCATGGCAGCATCGACTTTGGCAGCCGCTGTCCAGCAACATTGCTTAGGGATAACGTCATTATGGACTTAAATATCCTAGAAGCGGCCAGGATTAACAACATCAAGAAAACCATAATGACCCTGTCTACAGGGATGTATCCTGGCGATGCGCCAATACCTCTTAAAGAAGAATCCGTTCATCAAGGCTATCCCCATGATTCATCATACTCTTACGCATTCGCCAAACGGTTAATTGACCCTAGCATTCGAGCATACCGATCCCAGTACGGAATGTGTGTAATAGGACTGATTACCAACGGAATATTTGGGGAGAATGCAGATTTCAGACACGAAAGTTCCATCATGTTGGCTGCGTTGATTCGCCGTTTTTATGAGAATAAAGACACGGATGAAAAGATTTCAGTCTGGGGAGACGGCAGTCCAGTACGAGAATATACATACGCAAAAGACATCGCTAGGGCGTTTATGTGGTGCATGAATAACTACGACTCCGAGCAAATTCTCAACATAGGATCAACTGAAGAGCACTCAGTGACTGATGTAGCGGACATGATTGCAGAAATCATGGGCATAGACCCAAATCGCAAACAATTCGATACTACTAAACCCGTCGCGATTTCAAAGAAGAGTAGCGACAATTCAAGATTCATAAACATATCTAACTTCGAATACACGCCATTCAGAGAGGGCCTGAAAAATAGCATCGAATATTTCTCAGCTAACTATAATGACCCGTCGAAAATCAAGCTTGTCTAAATGAACGACCGATTTTACAGATCTCTGTACAGAATCCGACAGGTGGAAGAAGAAATTGTCAAGGTATACCCTTCTGACAAGATAAAAAGCCCAGTTCACCTATCCATTGGACAGGAATCAATATCAGTTGGAGTATGTGAAGCTCTTGCATCCAACGACATAGTATTTGGTTCTTACCGGTGT
>Ga0310344_10000774_pt1 | contig 24858 bp, 18 predicted proteins | sample HC15DNA20200_MG_FD_203801 | JGI IMG/M metagenome (GOLD analysis project Ga0310344, IMG submission 203801) | Marine microbial communities from station ALOHA, North Pacific Subtropical Gyre - HC15-DNA-20-200_MG | ecosystem: Environmental > Aquatic > Marine > Oceanic | place: Pacific Ocean: North...
CGACTACGACTACGACTACGACTCCGACTACGACTCCGACTACGACTACGACTACGACTCCGACTACGACTACGACTACGACTACGACTACGACTGCGGCATGGAAACCAGGCACGTATTTGGCCCGGCACTGTGAAGGATCTGCAGGGAGCGGACTCGTGACGGAAACCTCGGGTCAGGATTGCAGAGCCGATCTCATGATGCAGATAGGGATGGGTGCAGAAGTCATTGTGGAACCCGAATCCTCCGACCAGGTCTACGGAATTTCCCAGTACCTACGAATCTTCGACTTCATGGACGACAACCCGAACACTGGCCAATTTGGCCTCTGGGGTCAGTGGATCGGCTCCCCCCGTGCTCACTCCAATGGCCACTTCAACTCGATTGAAGGCGGGCTTTTCATCCAGGACAAGATGGGTCGCAGCAGGTTCCCCAAGTACATGGCTATGGCGGCCACCCATCTGTACTCGTCCGACAGTGACACCGGGGGAGGTTGGGGCTTTTACGAGCGCCGGATCGACTGCTCAGTATTAGGTCGGGTGACATTGTCCAACCGGATGATCGTTCCTCCAAACCTGATCGCCTTCGACGCTAACCAAGAAACGCATGACGACGAAGGCGGCATCTTCGTCGGCACCTCGTGGGTTGCGTTGCCATTGATCGGCGGGGTAGCCAGGGTCGACAAACAGCCCCACAGTCTCGATGGCGGTCTAATGACTTGGACCTTCATCATCGACGCCGCCAACTACAGCGGCCCGCTCATCGCCTACGTGCCGGAACACTGGTCCCGAAGAGTTGACCGCTGGAACGTCATGGAGATCCTCGACGACGTCTACGAGTGGAACCTGTCGGATCCGATTGCCATGACGTTGGGGGCTTACCTAGATGGTGAAGTGTCCACCGAGGACCTTCACGGGGCAATCGCCGATGAAGACTGGTACGGAGGTCCAGCCGGCGACAAGGAGTTTGGATCCCCCCATTGGGTGCGGCCCGAGGACACTCTCGGCTACGCGCCGGCAGAAAAGTACCTCCCGACAGGTATCGAGATGCCGCCAATCCCCTCCTTTAAGGTCGAAGGATCCGATGGTCGGATTTTCCTCAAGGTTTTCCCGCCGCAGATCCCAAATGTGGTTGATCAGGAGCCGTTCGTCCTGAACGTCCAAAGCTTCGACGTCGACCTCTACAACCGGTTTGTCGCCACCTTTCAAACTGCTGATGGCCTCTCCGCCTCCGACGCAGACTTCGAAGGTCTCGGTATCCCAATGCAGGTGGAGAGATGGGACGAAGTTCCTTGGGCCGGTATTGAGGTCATTGACCTCGAGCCCTTTGACGACCACTACGAGGCAAATCTGACGCTCCGAGTCCCACTCCTGCCCTTCAACGAGAGCGGCGAGACCAACATTGTCTTCAACTGGGGGGGTGTGCAACAGGAGGGACGGGGTTGGTCCTCCTACTACGAAATCATCGAAGGCGTTCCCGTAGCAGTTTCTGCCGCCGAGGTGCCCACTGAACTCCTCAGCCTCGAGTATGGGACTCGATCAGATACCACCAGTCTGATGAGGCACGAAGATCCGACGACGGGGTTGGATTCGAGTTGTTACACCTGTGACGACCCGACCGGATGCGACGACACTGAATACGAAACAGTTCTCGACGACGGCAGTCGAATCACGTACCGCTGGTATCGCTTCATCGACCAACCGGTGTTCCGCCATCTCCGCAACGACTATCCGGACGCCTATTCCGATGTAGCCCTTGAGAACCTCCAGGACGTCATCGAAGCGATGCACAGCGAATGGGGTAGCACCCACCAACTTCTGGAACGGCCTACTGGGACCGACCCGCTTCACCTTGCCGAAGTTGATCATGGCCTATTAGTGGATCCGCCAGCCGGGAAAGAGAACGGCTGGGTCCCGATCGTTCTCGAACTCGAACTCCCCGATGGAACCTGGCAAACTGATGTCGACTTCCGTGAACTCGGTGACGGGCGCCGAACCATCCGGTAGTAGACGCTAATGAGCGTGAAACTGTAGTTATGTTTTCAGCGGTGCTGAAACTTGCTGAATTGTTAGCAGACCTATCTCCTGATATGAAAGTAACCGTTGAGCCGGTTCAACCGTGGTGGATAGGTGTTCTAGTTGGCATGAGCTTTCTTTCTATTCCGGTTGCACTTTGGGTCCTTTGGAAGATCTGGAAACAGTGGGGTTCTTTTCCGGAAGACAAATTTCCCTTCTCCTAGGAGTTGTAAGGCGTGGAGCGTGTTTCTTGACTGCCGTTACAGGCCATATTCGCACAGGGATTTGAGAGTGATTTAAAATGACTTTTGTGAGATGGGCAATTGAAGCGGCCTTATGGGGTGGTCCAGAGGGTCTGCGCCGTGTGTGAAACTGCTTTTATGCGCCTCCTTCTCGCCCTGTTCGGATTAGCGTTGATAGCCACAGCCTGTGCTCCCGACGGTTCGCTGACGGTGCCATCTACGACGACGGTGCCATCTACGACGACGGTGCCATCTACGACGACGGTGCCATCTACGACGACGGTGCCATCTACGACGACGGTGCCATCTACGACGACGGCCGACAACGACGCTCCCTGGTGGCGATCGGCAACGACCGCGGTATCTAGCACGACTACCGTTGCTGATGGGATGCCAGCTGACTTTTTGGAGTGGCGACCCTGTGGCGACAGAGGCTTGGAATGCGCCATACTCGACGTGCCGATGCGTTACGACGACCCCACCGTTGGGGATATCCAGATCGCAGTCAACCGGTACCCAACGAGCGCCCCGGATAGGATTGGGGTCTTACTTCTTAACCCGGGTGGACCGGGTGGGTCCGGTGTGGACATGGTGGCGGAGGGGATGGGTCAGCTACTTGATTATATGGTTCCTGGCTTTGACGTGATCGGCTTCGATCCCCGCGGTGTCGGTGCTAGTACGCCGGTGCGCTGTTTGGAAGATCTCGACGACCAGGTGCCGGTGTTGGAGGACGGGGAAGATCCGGTGGGGTTATTCGTTCTACAGCAGGAATATGCGGCAGCTTGTCTCAGCAACTCAGGCGACTTAGCCCTTCATGTCGGCACTAACAACGTGGCGCGCGACATTGACCTGCTTCGAGCGGCACTGGGGGAGGAGCAGATTTCCTTTCTGGGCTACTCGTACGGATCTCGGATTGGTGCGGTTTATGCGGCTCTTTTCCCGGACCGAGTGCGTGCCATGGTATTGGATGGTCCCGTTGATCCGGAAGAACACCCCAGTGCTGTTAGTCCCGTACAGGGGGAGGGTTTCGAGTTGGCCTGGGAAAATTTCGCATCGGCCTGCGATGGAAATCCAGCTTGTCTTCTGGCCGAGTACGGTGGCGCTGAGGCCGCCTTCGCCGCAGCGAATGAACTACTCCGGGGCGGCGATCTGCCCGCTGGCGAAGATAACTATAGTGAGTCTCGGGTTCTAACTCGGGGGGAGTTCTTTCTTGGTGTAGCGATGGCACTTTACTCGCCCTACACATGGCTCGATTTAGAGGAGGGCCTCTTGGAGGTGCTGGAGTCGGGGGAGGGTATGAGACTCCAGTTTCTTGCTGACCTAATGCTAGGACGCGACGAATACGGCATCTACGATGACTCTCAGGCCGTCAACTGGCTCGTGAGCTGCGCCGACGATCCGGAACGGCCAGGCCAGGAGGAACTGTACGCTGCGACCGATGCTGTGGCCGATATGTTGCCCCACTTCGGAGATGCCTTCCGGGCACCTAGCGGCTGTAGTGGATTCCCGGCGTCGATTGATCCGCTCCATGTTGGAGTAGCGGATCTGGGAGTCCCGGCAATGGTGATAGCCATGGAAGGAGATCCGGCCACGCCGATGGCATGGGCTAGGGCGCTCACAGACTCAATTGGCGATGCCGTATTGATCACTTCGGACGGTGAAGGACACGGGGCTTTTCTGGCGAACTCCTTCTGCGTAACCGACGTGGTACTCGTCTACCTAGTCGACTTGGTGGTGCCCGAGGACGGCTGGTCTTGTTCGGAGGGTGAGCAGGGGTTTGGGTAGAGTCGAGACTTTTTCATCCATGCTGCAGGAAGGGAAGGTGTCGTCACTTGGGCTGGTGTGAGTTGGACCTGAATGCAAGACTGAGCGTATTCAGAAATTCAAGGAGGAGATAATGGCGCGAATTCAAGTTTGCGGAAAGTACAGCCCAGGGGGATGGGAGGGAGTCAATGCTGAAGGTGCTGTCTCGCGGGAGGCTCATATGCACGAAATGTTTGAGTCTCTAGGCGCTGAAGTCGAGTGCTATTACATGCTTCCAGGCTCCAACTATGACTTCACGATGATTCTCAATAACGCCGATGCCAAACTCCTTGCCGCAATAAAAAAGATGGTTGGTCCCACAGGCGCCGTAATTGAGACCGAAGCTGATGTTTTATTGACGGCCGAAGAGTGGGACGCCGTGGAAGGCCAGAGCTATCGGGCCCCGGGTGACTGATGATAGGAGTTTCGAACTCCCAGAAACGAGATCCAAGAACCTGGTTTTAGGTGGTTGTGTTCCTCTATAGGGGCAGAAACTCCACAGATGACAATGGAAGAGAGAAATCTTGCTCCACTAAGTTTCTTTTAGGACTGGTTGGTAATCAAAAGACCTGCTGGCGGAGTTTTACTTCTCCCCCCACGAGCTGCCACTATGGTTGTCTTACCTGACCTACATAAGGGGCAACTCATATGATTTTTCTGATAGAAGAAGAGATCGCAAAAGGTTTAGACCACTTCAAAGCGTGGTTTGAAACTGAAGCTATCCCTCAAATCGAAGCTGCCGGAGGAGGTTGCCTTGTCTATGGCGTTGATGCAGAGAAGGAGAATATTCTCCACTTGGTAATGGAAACTCCTTCAATGGACGTGGTAGCAGAATTCATGGGCTCAGAGGATTTCACAAAAGCTCGACAGAATGCTGGTGTTCTTGTTGAAACCACAAAAATCACTGTCCTAAAGCAGTAATTGTTACTTCATGTATTTCCCTTCAAGATTCTTACTTAATCTCCACCTTGAGTGATTGCGCTTTTCTCAATAGATCTGCTGAGAATTTTTTCTCATTTTTGGGTCACTTCGCAGTGCTCCATTATTTAAGTGAGAGGATTAGGTATCAATCCACCTCAGGTGGTTCAAGCCCTCAAACAGTTACGGTGGTTAGGTCGTCGCCTATAACAATCTCGCCGTCATAATGTTCAGCGGCCCGGGATATCCATTCTAGATACTGGTCGGGGGATGGAGCAGGAACCAAGTGGGTTAATACGAGCCGCTTAGCATCAACGCGGGCGGCGGTCTGCGCTGCATCGACTACTCCGGAGTGGTAATCGAGAATGTCTTGAAGCATCTTGTTGGGGATACTTTCTACGATGTCACGACGAATAACAGTTTGGACATAGGCATCCACATCCCTAGCAAGTGTGTCAACACCAGCGCATGGGAGGGTATCGCCGACGACTGCAACAGTTGAACCACCGTGCATAAGACGAAATCCAATCGTTGGCTTGACAGGCGAGTGCTCGGTAACAGCCGTGGAGATCTGCACGTCATCGATAGTGAACGAATCCCCGGGGTCAAGCTCGGTGATTTCAAGCACAGGAGGATTTACCAAAAGATCGTGGTGTTCGATCCTGTAACCGATATCGGGCTCGAGCGCATGCATCTGCCGTTTAACGAACTGCGATATACCGATCGGCCCGTAAATCCGGAGCGCGACGTTGCCCTGAGTCATGATCCAGTGTGTGGTGATGAGGTCATTGATAGCGCAGACATGGTCGCTGTGGAGATGGGTAATTAAAACACCGGCTAACCGCATCGGGCTTGAGTCCGCTCCTGCTAAGCGCATGACAACGCCGCGCCCGGCATCGATAAGAATATGGGTCTGGCCGGCTTTTACAAGTGTCGATGGTCCAGCCCGGTTGGCGTCAGGTAATGGCGAACCGGTTCCAGTCAAGACAATATCCACAATAATCGTTCTAGTATGCGACCGCCCTTTGTGGCAATTTCGTATCCGATCATCTTTCTCACGAATTTCTCCCTTATTCTTTAAATATTTCAAACATCAGAGTCAGGATCGGAGATGTGGCTAGGAGATTGAAATAACTAAAGGCGAGTTTCAGGTTGAGGTCTGTGAGGAAGTGGGAAGGTGTATTTGTGATCTTGAGTAGCGTTGCGATTGGCATTGCTGTTGGTGCAGCTTTACCTGCCTTGATCCTCATAGGAGTGGTTGTATGGCGTGGGAGGTATTGGCACAAGAGTCGGGTGAGACCCACCGCTCGGCTGCAAGGTTCCATCCGCACCACTCTTTCGGATCTAAAAAATATAGAAGAAGCCGTGAAAAATTCAAGTGCTGATGAGTGGGAGTTTCCAGACAGCCCTATCAAGTATTAAGTAAAGGAATTTGAATGTTCTCCTTCCCGCTTTTGAGGTTCTACGAACTTTGATAACCGTTGGTTGGGTTCATTCAGGTTTCATCCTTCAAACATTTCGTAGTTAGCAAAAATTTGAGCAGCGAGACAATTGCGTACATCGCGATGAGTTGTATTAGTTGAACACGTCCCTGCTTCTTGGAGTAAAGAATTAGCCAAGATCACTACCGTTAGATCAAGGTCTGGCGAATAACGCATTAGCGTGGAGAATCCACCCCCGCCTCCAGGGTGCCCGACTGTGGTGATACTCTCATTTTCCGATAGTTGGTATGTCCTTTGGGTCGTCATATACCCATAGTTCTGGGCAATTCCTTGATATATGACTGGCTCCGAATCAAGAGATTCAAATAGCATTGTCTGAGCAAGTTCTGACAGTGCTGACCCTTGTTTGCTATACAGATTGTAGCCCCAACGCGCCAAGTCTTCCGCTGTGGATATAAGACCGCAACAAGGCCAACGGAGTCTGCTTTGTCCTAACCAGTAGTGGTCGAGGTCATACGGAGCTGCTTCAACGATATTGCCAAAACCCTCGCCAAATGGGTCAAGGTTTCCATAAGGGTGGGCCGTGTTCGAAGGGACGTCGTCCTGTGGGGGCAAGACGGCCCAAATATCAAGTGGGTCAAAGAACATCTGCCTGTAGGTGTCAGCTAGATTTTGATCTGTGTGGAATTCTGCAACGAGTCCGAGTAATACGAGATTCGTGTCGTTGTAGTCAAAATCTCCAGGCTCAACGAAAACGTCCTGAACCAAGTTGACATTGTCGGCAGGTTTCCAAGTCGCATTCTTGAAGAGTCCACTGAGTCCATCATGATTATCGTTGAAGTTCGGGAGCCCAGAGCGCATTGCAAGCATTTCCACAATCGTTGCTTCTGGATTGATTTTATTTTTATCGAATGATTCGTAATCTGGGTGATCAGAAAGAACACGGTCTAGAGGGTCCGCTATCCCGTAAAGGCCGTGCGAGATTTGGGTCAATACCACTGCCGAGAGAAATGTCTTTGACGTGCTGCCTATTGGAATAGGTGTACTCGTTGTCATATTTACATTTGAGGAGGCCTGCCCCAGCGCATACGCCCACAAGGTCTCATTTGTGTAAACCGCGACGGAGATTCCTGCTTTCTCCTGCAAATGAAGAAATTCTTTGTCAACAAGATCCTGAAACACAGCTTGGAGTTCTGCAGAGAATAAGTGGGTATCAGATGCCGGTGGTGAGCTTGCAGTTGTTGCAGTTGTTGCAGTTGTTGCAGTTGTTGCAGTTGTTGTAGTTGTTGTAGTTGTTGCAGTTGTTGCAGTTGTTGCAGTTGTTGCAGTTGTTGTAGCTCCCTGGAGTGTCACATTTGTGGCCGGTACTGCGACTTCAGGTATGGAGCTGTCAGTATTGGAATTAGCTGAGCAGGCTGTAGCCACGAATAGGGCTATAGCAAGTGTCCCGATCCGTTTCATTCCCTGGACCGTAAGTCAGGGGAGCGTCTTGATGCCAAGATCACAGCGTCCAGGATTAGTTTCCAGCTCAAAGCGTTCCTTCAGCTCAGCTCGTGTACATCCCAATGATCGTCAACCCATAGTCCGTTTACTGTCACATTTTGGTACTTCTGCTGTAGATGGTGAACAGCGTTGTGGATGTGGATAATTTGTTTGTCCCGGGGAGCTGGGTTACCAGCACAGTCGTGGTGGCCGACTACGGAAATCCCTGCAGAGTTGTGCTGCTTGAGTGAGATCTCGACTCGGCTGAGGATCGATCGGGCGGGTCTACTGAACTTTGATTCGGAGAGGATGAGATTTGGGCCAGCTTCTGTAACTGAGTCCACGAAGTCGATCTCAAATCGTTTCTGCAGATACTGGATTACGGGTAGTTGGACTCGTCCGTCCATGCAATTGATAACTGTGTAAAATTTCATGGTATCGGCCTCTCCGAATGGGGGCTGGTCTGGACTATGGGGTCAATCTTGACAAGGCAAGACAGACTACTCATTTTGCTTTGGAAGCTCCCCATAGCATGATGAGGATGCCCCAAAGGGTGCCAAAAAATGCTCCGACTAAGCTTAAAAGGGCGATATTGGCACCTCCAGCTGCAAAACCAAATATGGGGAAGGTCGTCGTATAGGCGACAAGAGTGAGCCTTCCTAATAACCATTTACCGGAAAGTAGGTGCAACTTCTGAGAGAGGAGTGTAAGAAGAGCAGCAATGAGACCTGGCAGAACGAGAAAGGCGAAGATTGCCTCTGAGCCGGATAGCTCATCTCCACTCGATGCTATCCCCACGAGTAAGCCGGTAAAGAACCCAGTAATGGTTCCCCCAATGAAAAGTTGTTTGAGGTGAGTATTCAATGACAGCCGTTCACTTGTTTGGTTCTGGGCGGTTTAACGAGCACATGGAGCGCATCTCTAGAGTAGCAAAGAGGACCTGGTTTGTTTTTTGATTCTTAATCTTCCCTCGTTGAAGGACTCAGTTGCCCGCATACTTGTTTTGCAAAGTACCAATACCATCAATCGTTACCTCCACAGTTGAGCCGGGACGCATAGGTAGGGCACCGAGGGACGTTCCACACGCGATGACATCTCCTGGACAAAGAGTTATTTCTTGAGAAATCTTGCTGAGTAATGTTTCGGGGGAAAAGATCATGTCTGAAATCGGGTAGTTTTGCCGCTCTTTGCCGTTGAGCAAGGTGCGGACTCTAAGTTTAGACACTTCCAGATTGTCGACGATTTTTGGGCCAAGCGGGCCGAAAGTGTCAAAGCTTTTTGCTCGACACCATTGGGCGAACGAATTGTCATCATCGATCAGACTCACTGCAGTGATGTCGTTGACACACGTGTAACCGAATATGTATTCGTGGGCATCGCTCACAGATATACAGCAGGCCTTTTTCCCGACGACTACGCCCAGCTCTCCTTCGAAGATGACCCGACCGGTGTAGTGAGCTGGGCATCGAATAATCCCGGTGGGGGCGAGGATAGAAGAAGGAGATTTGAGAAAATAAAGTGGTTCTTTGGGTATTTCCCATCCGTGTTTTGTCGCCGCTTCACCGAAGTTATTCCAAAGCCCTATAAATGTTTGAGGCTGGCATGGAGGGAGTAGTGACACCTCGTCAAATTTGTAGGTTTTTCCAGTTGGATGGTCAACTGGCAGGACATCTCCCTCTAATTCATGAATTGTGTTGTTTTCGAGGATCCCGAATGCGGTACTCGTCTCAGTTTGGAATCGGATCCAAGATGTCATAAGACCCCCAGGTCGGCTCTTTCACCAGTGTAAAGCATGTCCGAAATTAGGCATTTTTGGCTACTCCGGCTGCTTAATTTGAGAAGACTCGCAGGCTGTTATCAGGGATCATTGCGTGTAACCATTGAGGTTTATGTTGTCAGCGGTTATTTATTGAAGTAAAAAATCATATCTCTGCTTTTACCCGGAGAGTTAAATGGACATCTCACTTATGGATCTGTCTTCTGGATTTTTTTGAGCATCGTTGGTTGCCAGCCAATGTTGCGGCATCCTTGATGCAACTCTGAGGGGGTGGCTATGTCCGAGCAGCCGGCTGTTCTTGTAAATGAGAGATACCCAGAGCAGGAAACGCGGGGTTCCTTACTCGAAGGGTCTCGTTACACATCGATAGATTTTTTTAGGCAAGAATGGGAAGGAATGTGGACGAAGGTCTGGCTGTTGCTAGGTCGGGAATCACAGCTTCCGAATTCCGGCGATTGGCAGATGGAACCCGTTGGCCCTGAAGAGATTCTGATGGTTCGACAAGCCGACGGAACTGTTAAAGCCTTCTACAATGTTTGCCAGCATCGGGGAAACCCACTTGTCGAAGACAGCTTAGGTAACAGCAGTAAGCGGTTTGTCTGCAAGTATCACAGCTGGGCCTACGACTCATCAGGTGAGCTTAAGTTTGCACCTGACCGGGAAGACTTTCCTGAAGGTAATCCCTGCGGCAAACTCAGGCTGCAAGAGCTTGCTTGTGAGACATTCGCCGGTTTCGTCTGGGTCAACATGGATCCTGATTGCGTGACTTTGCAGGAGTACCTAGGTCCGATTTGGGAGGAGTGGCAAGCGCGTGAAATCGATACGTGGAAGCGTACGATGGCCAAGAGTGCTTGGCTCCCATGCAATTGGAAAGCTGTACTCGATAATTTCAATGAGTCCTACCATGTTCCCACTGTTCATCAGGGGGCAACTACGGAAACTAACCGCGAAGAAATCCGCGGATCTATCAATACATACTTCGAAGAAACACAATTCGACTTATCTAACGAAGGTCATAACCGGATGATTATGCAAGGTGGTTATGGGGTCGGACTTGTTGATGAGGGTGGCAAAATTCTCGAGCCACTCCTGAGTCGACTGCTTTATTGGGATTTAGATCCAGAAGATTTCAAAGGAGATCCGGAAGCAACGAGACCGGCGATACAGAAAGCAAAGAGGAAACTCGGCGCGAGTCGCGGTTTTTCTCATTACGACAAGGTTCCAGAGGCGCAACTGACTGACGCATTCCATTACACACTGTTCCCCAACTTTGCAGTGACGGTCTGGGCCGACGGTTTCCATTTTCTTCGTGCGCGACCGCATATGAATGATCCAGAACAGTGCCTCTTTGACAATTGGTGGTACTCGAGCCCAGGGTCGATCGAGTCGGGGCTTGACCATTGGGGCCGCAAAGGCGCCGAGGAGGCGGAAGTCGTCATGGTGGACCCGCAGAAAACTTCGATTGGTCCTGGGATCGAAGAAGACGTGGGCGTGTTTGTGACACAGCAACGTGGTTTTAGGTCACGTGGTTTCAAAGGGGTCTATCTTTCGAGTCAAGAAACTCGGGTTCGTCGATACCACGAGCTAATTGACGACTACATAGAGAAGCACTGCATTCTCAAGGCTGCGGAGTCCGGTACCGTTTCAGAGGAGACGTGATGAATCAAAGCCTAGAAGGCAACTTAACGTACGATTTTACACTTGACAGGATTGCCATCCAGGATGTGATGTTGAGATATGCGACTGGGGTAGATGAAAAGGATTTCACTCTTTACCGCAGTTGCTTCATCGATGATGTTGAGGTTGTGGATTTCGGTCCGCAGCCGGTCCATGGGGCTGACAACTGGCTCTATCACGTAGAAAACGCTATTAATAAATTTCGATCGACTCAGCACATGCTCGGTCCTACATACGCCGTTATCGATGGCGACGTTGCTGAAACCCGGACCGATGTGCAAGCACTACATTGCCCGGTCGATGAAGCTGAATCCAACTTCATTCTATGGGCAACTTACAAAACACGAATGGTGAGATCTGATACTGGATGGAAGATTCAGCACCATCGACTTGTAACTCGTTCCTCACGCCGTGACAAGGATTAGTGACTCGCTTCTCATCAGTATCACAAATCAGCAGTAAAGAACTCCATAGGGCTTTAAGGCTTATCGAGCTGTAACTGCAAGGTACTTGAATCTGAAATGGTGTCTTACCCTGACGTGAGATCTGTACAGGTGGGGTCAGGGTGGCAGCCTTCTCTGGAGCTTTTTCTGATTTGGATCTACCCTGGACAGAGTGCCCGGCTTTAATGACCGTCTTCTTTCCGCTGGAGTAGATTGCAACATACCTTCCCGTGAGATTTCATGGCGCTTCGGAACCTCAGGGGGGCCTGGGGGTCAACACGCTAATCGTGTCCGTACCCGAGTAGAAGCTGAGATTGATCTTACGAAAGCGACCGGAATTAGTGATGAGGTCAGGAAGCTTCTTGTGGCGCGTCTGGGTCCAAAAGTTCGTGTCGTTGTTGAGCGGACGAGATCTCAGGATCGAAATCGTGAGATTGCTTTTAGATTGATGCAGGAGAGGCTCTCTGAGGGTTGTCGAATTAATCCGACACGTCAAAAAAGCCGCCCAAAAAGAGGAGCTATCGAACGTCGCCTGGAAGAAAAACGGCGAAGGTCTCATCGGAAATTAGAACGCCGCAGAAGATGGGACGAAGATTAGCCGTTTAGCTGCTGATTCCGATCAGAAACACCATTAACAGGGCACCTATTTTTTGAGCTTCTGCAGGGGTGACTCCATATGCGTTGGCAACCCGTTCAATGACAATTCGGTCACTCGGTGTCCACGTTTCTGCGAGAGGCTTGGTTAATGTCAGTCCCTCGACAGCTGGAATCGCATCTGCAGGAAGTGGATCGATCGGCTTTCTTCCGCCTAATGCATGGAAGAAGTCAAGGGCGTAGACCCCAAAGCGTTGCAAATACAGCGGCGTGTGTCCACGTCTGGATGCCATTTCCTGGACGGCGGCAAATTCTTCTGGGCTGTAGCCTGCAGTGATCACGGCGGGAGATCCATAGCCAGTGTCATTACAATTCCGGCCAGTACCGGTACCAGTGGTTTGAGGATCGACGAACGCTGGATTGAAACCAACTCCAGGGTCATCTGTAGAAATGAAACGATGAATGGCAGTGGCTATAGCGACGGCCTCAGCTTGGAGTACCTCTACTTCCGCCAAGAGTTCAGCCTCAGGTGGATTAGACAGGTATGCGGCTTCTACTATCGCTGCATTTATTCCTGGGGTTAGTCGAAGGATGCCGTATACATCGGTTCTGTCGCTTCTAATGCGAGCGGAGGCACCTTGGTGGACTGTGTCTACCCAACGAAGATCGTAGACATCGAGAGCAGCATGAACTTCCTCATAGAGGAGTCCCGCAAGTCGGCGCGAGTCGTCATCTTCGTATCGGTGGAATGACTCTGTGCCCGGGTCAGAGGAACGGCGTACAGCACCGCCGTTATGGTGGATCGAGACAAATGCCAGAGGTTGGAGGGCGTTAGCTATTACCGCACGTTGACGGATTCCCATATGCAGATCGCTGCCTCGAGTCATTGCTACCGTATATCCGAGCTCTTCAAGCGCGATCCGAGTTAAGTGTGCCACGCCGAGATTAAGGTCACGTTCGACGATCCCATTGGCGCCAACTGAGCCAGTTTCAGGTCCACCGTGTCCTGGATCTAGGAGAACGTCTACCCGATCGAGGGGAGTTCCTTCGTCTAGGTAGACCTCTGTTTGGCAGGGGGTAGTGACAACCCAGCCGTTCTCGAATGTTTCTAGAATTGGATAAGTGGCGCCGTTATGGACTACGGCGCCAATGTTTCCTGAACTCGTGGCGGTGGCGGAAGTTACGAGTAACAATGAAGCACTCACTAAAATTCCGGCAATAAGTCGCTGGAACGAGTTCATGCTGCAACGCTAGGCGCAAAAACTGCCGGGTGGCATGATCCGGGATTTGTGAGATTGATTAGGTGATTGACAGGCCGGGCGGAGGGAACGGTTGTTTAGAATTGCTGTTCTTCTGTCGAGCCGGTTAAGGCAAGTGTTGATGCCTCACCACCAGAAATAGTAGTGGCAACCAGATCAAAGTAACCTGCGCCGACTTCGCGTTGATGTCGGGTGGCTGTGTACCCGTCGGCTTCTAGACTGAACTCTTTTTCTTGAAGGTCGACATAGGCGGACATATCCTGATTGTTGTAACCGAGCGCTAGTTCGAAAGCAGAAGCGTTGAGGGCATGCCAGCCCGCCAAAGTAATAAATTGGAACTTGTAGCCCATTGCTCCGAGATCCTTTTGGAACCTAGCGATCGTTGAGTCATCCAAGGCCGCTTTCCAGTTGAAAGATGGAGAGCAGTTGTAAGCAAGCATCTTCCCGGGGTATTTCTCATGGATGGCATTGGCAAATACTTCTGCTTCTTCGAGATCAGGTGTCCCTGTTTCGCACCAGATCAAGTCGCAATAGGGGGCGTATGCCAATCCTCGGGCTATTGGAGCGTGCATCCCGGGTTCAGTGTGGAAGAAGCCCTCGGGTGTGCGCTTTCCGGAGAGGAAAGGCCGGTCGCGCTCGTCGATGTCGCTAGTGATGAGTGTGGCAGCTAGAGCATCAGTACGCGCCATGAGAACAGCTGGAACTCCGCTTACGTCGGCAGCCAGTCTTGCAGCAGTTAAAGTGCGGATGTGTTGTTGGGTTGGAACTAAGACTTTGCCACCCATGTGTCCACATTTTTTCTCCGAAGCGAGTTGATCTTCGAAGTGTATGCCTGCAGCACCTGCACGAATAATCTGCTTTGTGAGTTCGAATACGTTTAGTGCCCCACCAAACCCTGCTTCTCCATCAGCCACGATGGGAGCTAGCCAGTCTCTGACAGGATTTCCATCGTTTTCGTGCCACTCGATTTGGTCGGCGCGTAAGAGAGCGTTATTTAGTCGTTCGACAAGATCTGGTACAGAGTTGACGGGATATAGGCTCTGATCTGGATAAACATCTCCCGCCGAGTTGGCATCCCCGGCTACTTGCCAGCCCGACAGATATAAAGCCGACAGACCAGCTTTTACGTACTGGATGGCTTGGTTTCCAGTCATGGCACCAAGAGCATGAACGTAGTCACTGTCTTCTAACTGATTCCAGAGACGTTTGGCGCCATGGAGTGCTAGAGGATAGGTAGCGTTGCAAGAACCCCGGAGGCGGACCACATCTTCAGCGGAGTAGCTACGGTAGGTGTTTACCCAACGAGGATTTTGAGTCCAGTCTTCTTCTAATTCTTCTACTTGCTGCAAAAAACTTTTACGCATCGAAAATTTTACTTTCTGCTGAGACGGTGTGCCGAATGTTCGGTTGTAGTTTGGGTATTAGAAATGTTTGGATTTGCAGTTTCAGCTCCGTGCTTCTCGGTCCAGCAATTCGTAGGCAGGGAGTGTTAGGAAATCGACAAATTTCTCACCCAGTGCGACAGCTTCGAAGATTTCGCGGGCTTCACTAAAGGGCAGGTGCTGGTAGTTTCCCTCAAGCTCGTCTTCTATTGCTGCTAACTCCTGGTCGATTATTGTGTATACAAGGTCACGCGTAATCAGGCGCCCGTCGCTTAGCTTCTGCCCGTGCGTGACCCACTGCCATACCTGAGCTCGGCTGATCTCGGCTGTAGCCGCGTCTTCCATGAGATCGTGAATTCCCACAGCACCGTCGCCGTTTATCCAGTGCGCTAGATACCGCAGTCCGACATGGATATTCGTACGAAGTCCTGATTCGGTAATCGATCCCTCTGGGTTGGTAATAGTCAGAAGATCAGAAGCGTTAACATTGACATCAGGTCGTTGATGTTCAATTTGATTTACGGCTTTCCCGAGAACCGCTGCGAATTCCTTCATTGCCACAGGAACAAGGTCTGGATGAGCTACCCAGGTTCCGTCATAGCCGTCTTGCGCCTCGCGGGCTTTGTCTGCTGCCACAGCTTTCAGAGCCCTATCGGTGACTTCGGGTTTACGACGATTAGGTATAAAAGCTGACATACCGCCGATGGCGTGTGCTCCGCGTTTATGGCAAGTAGCTACGAGCAGTTCGGTATATGCACGCATGAAGGGAACAGTCATAGAGACATTTGAACGGTCGGGCAAAATATATTCCGGGTGGTTTGCGAATTTTTTCGCAACGCTAAAGATGTAGTCCCAACGTCCGGCATTGAAGCCGGCCGAATGTTCCCGTAATTCGTAAAGTATCTCGTCCATCTCGAAAGCAGCGAGGATTGTTTCAATTAAGACAGTGGCTTTTATGGTGCCACGTTCGATATCTAAAGCACCTTGCGCCCAAAGGAATATTTCATTCCATAATCGAGCTTCAAGATGGCTTTCAAGTTTCGGCAGATAGAAGTAGGGTCCGCTTCCGTTTTTTATTGCCTCTCGGGCACCATGGGCGAAGGCTAGGCCGAAATCAACTAGAGAAGCGGGGGCCGGTTCGCCGTCGATTTGGACGTGACGTTCGGGCAAATGCCATCCCCGCGGACGCACGAAGAGTGTGGCGATATGTGTATTAAGTTCGTAATGTTTCTCGTCTTGCTCCAAGGTGAGATTTCGTTTGTAAGCGTCGCGAAGATTCAAATGTCCAGTGATCACGTTGTCCCACGTTGGACTGCTGGCGTCTTCACAGTCGGCCATAAAAACTGATGCCCCCGAGTTGAAAGCGTTGATCATCATTTTTCGCGAGGTTGGCCCGGTAATTTCGACTCGACGATCGTGTAGGTCTTTTGGAGGTGGAGAGACTTTCCAAGGGGAATTCCGTATGTCTGCTGTTTCGGAAAGAAATTCAGGAAAGACTCCAGAGTTGAGTTGATTCTGCCGGTCCAGCCGCGCCGCCAAAAGCGCTTGTCGCTGATCTCGGAATGTTCGGACCAGATCGGCGACAAATGATGTGATCTCGGGGGTGAACACGACATCGTTGAGTGGATGTTCCGCAATCGTGATTGTTGGGTCTGGGGCATTTTGAGCATTATCCATGGTCTGACTCCGATAGCAGCGTAGAATAAATATTGAGAAAAATCGTTACCTGTTTCTGGATTTCTGTTCATAAATTTTATTATTTATGGCAAATAAATAAAAAATAGCTAAATTTTATCAAAAAAATCTTGGTATTTAAGATTCACACGCGGATATGGAGAGAAACGGTGACAGGAATAAAGGAAGATCAGCAATACGACCCCGTCATTCTTGGTCATCAGGTTCGCTACTATCGTCGCGAAGCTAAGCTTACTTTGGCACAGCTCGGCACTCGAGTCGGAAAGCCTCCCTCGTATCTAAGCCAGCTGGAAAACGGCCATCTGGAGCCGAGGTTGGGGACACTTGCAACTATTGCCCGGGTATTGAACGTAGCGACGTCAGACCTTTTAGACACAGAAGCACCTACTTATAGGGCAAAACTCGAAATTCGCCTTGCAAAACTGCAGGCCGGCCATTGGCCTGAAACATTAGGTCTGCCTGTTCTTCGACCAGGGGCCAAGGTTGATGACGACATCTTGGCCACTTTAGTTGCCCTTTACGAAGCCTTACCAGAAGCTGTAACTATTTCTGATGTTTTCTCGCGGCAGAGAGCCAACGTGGAGGCTCGAATCGCCAATCTCGCACTGCGAACTGAAATGAGAGAACGCGGTAACTATTTTTCAGAAATTGAAGCTGTAGCCGCAGAGACCTTGGCGGCCTCTGGATATATGGGGGAAGGTCCACCTTCGGAGAAACATCTAACAGACCTTGTTGCGCATTACGGATTTCGGGTTGAGCGTGTCAAGGGGATGCCGATTACGGCACGTTCGGTAACCGACAAGGAATCACGCATTATTTATATTCCTCAACGCGATGACTTAAGTGTCAGAGCTTCCCGGTCGGTGATTCTCCAGACACTTGGGCACTTCGCTTTACAGCATCAAGAAACTACTGACTTTGATGGCTACTTGCGTCAAAGAGTGGAGTCAAATTACTTTGCGGCTGCAGTCCTTATCCCAGAAGATGCGGCTACCGTTTTTCTTCGCTTGGCCCTACAAGAAGGTGACCTTTCTATAGAAGATTTGAAAGAGCGCTACTACGTGTCCTACGAAATGGCTGCGCATCGCTTTACCAATCTGGCGACGAAACATCTTGACTTGCAAGTTCATTTTTTGCGAACGGACCCTGCGGGCACTATTACGAAGGCTTATGAGAATGATGGACTCGTATTTCCCAGTGACCAGGATGGAGGTCTTGAAGGGGTTAGAGTGAGTCGGCTTTGGGGAGCGCGGCAAGCTTGGGCAGGCTCAGACATAATCCATGAGCAGTTTACTTCTACTGATGAAGGTGACTTTTGGTGCGCCACTTATGTGGAGAACGTAGCGGAAGGCACCCCTTTCGCGATAACGATTGGTTGCCAATCTTCGGACGCGAAAGTGTTTCGAGGAGGGGACACGGTTCGAAGGGTGGCTGCCCGCCGACAGGATTTGGCTGCAGATCCAAAGATGGTTGATCGGTGGGCCGGAGTGGCATGGCCATCAGCTGCAGAGCGCAGCTTTGTCTTAACTGCGCTACCTCCGGCCGATAGAGAATTTTCGCCATTTCCTGGCATTGATTTGGTCGATGTTTATCGCTTTTTGGAACGTCAGTCTGGAGGCTGAGAGATACCTATATTGGTTACTCGATTTACTATGCCTAGGTCTCGGTTATCTTGGAGACGTATATATCCGCTGATTCAGGTATTTTTATAACTAGGAAAGCGATTGAAAAGTCACTCATCGCTTGAGAGGAGACCTGGAGGCAATGAACACCCATCTAGCGCGGCGCTCTTGTTTGAAGTACGTCTCTGGTTTTGTACTGGCTGTTTCGACGTTCTTTTTTGGAGCCGGTACCGCTGCCGCTCAAGATTCGGATTTCACGTTGTCAACAACATCGGTTTCGGTCGCGGAGTCTGGTACCACGGCCCAGTTCACGGTGGTGTTGGATGTGCAGCCCGGTGGCAATGTCGTAATCCAGGCGTTTTCGAGCGATGCCGGCGAAGCTCAGATCGGTGCGCCATTGACGTTCACGTCGTCGAACTGGGCCACTCCCCAGGCGTTTACCATCACCGGACGCGACGACTCCTTCGCTGACGGCGATCAACAAGCCACTTTCACCATCAGAGTCAAAGACAACGAAAGCCACAACAGCTACGACGACGTCCCCGACCAGTTTGTGACCGCCACCGTCACCGACAACGAAACCGCCAGTCTTGAGACCAGTTCGTGGTCAACCGCGACCGTCTCCGAGGCCGGGAGCACATGGCAATTTAATGCGTGGCTATCTGGCATACCAGAAGACGATGTGACACTTCGCGCGATTTCGGATGATGAGACTGAAGCGACAGTGAGCAACCCGTTGATCTTCAACTCTTCGAACTTCAACACCCCCCAGGTGTTTACGATCACAGGCGTGGATGACTCGATCGCCGACGGCGATCAGATCACGGGTATCCGGGTGCAGGTCGTCGACGACGTAAGTCACGACGGTTTTGACGGCTTGACCACTGCGGCGTTGAACGTGACCACCACCGATGACGACACCGCCGGCTTCACGCTGTCAACTACGTCAGTATCGGTCGCTGAAACCGGCACCACTGCCCAGTTCACGGTGGTGCTCGACACCGAACCGGAAGACGACGTGGTGATTCAGGCTTCCTCGAGTGATGCCGGTGAAGCTCAGATCGGGGGGCGATTGACGTTCACGTCGTCGAACTGGGCCACCCCTCAGGCGTTTACCATCACCGGCCGCGACGACTCGATCGCCGACGGCAATCAACAAGCCATCTTCACCGTCAGCGTCAAAGACAATGAAAGCCACAGCAGTTACGACGACGTCCCCAATCAGTCCGTAACCGCCACGGTCACCGACAACGAAACGGCTGGGATAACGGCAGTGTTGAGTGCTTTTTCCAATAACGTCACCGAATCCGGTACCACGGATAGCGTCGAGGTCAGTATCACCTCCGAACCGGCCTCCGAGGTAGTGCTATCGGTTTCGTCCGCTGACACCGGCGAGGTGACCGTCTCACCTTCGACACTTACCTTCACGGCGTCAGGGTGGCCCGCTTCTCAGATGCTCACTTTCACCGGCGTCGACGATGACGCCGAGGACGGCGCCGTCACCGTGGAGATCACGATCTCGGTGGTGGACGCGTCCAGCGACGACGCCTACGGCACCGTCGAGGACAAGACCCTGCTTGTCACCAATGCCGACAACGACCCGCCGACCACTACGACGACACTGCCGGTGGTTCCCGGGGTGACTACAACAACCAACCCTCCCGGTGTCACCTTGGACCCCGACCCGACCACTACGACATCGTCGACGACCACTACGACATCCTTGGTGTCGGACCCCCCTGGGATCTTCGACCCGCCGACCACGACGACATCGTCGACGACCACCGTTCCGCCGACGACTACTACTGAGGCGACGACCACGACGACATCGTCGACGACCACCGTTCCGCCGACGACTACTACTACTGAGGCGACGACCACGACGGAACCGCTGGTGGTGGAACCCCCTGAGTTGACGAGTACGACGACCAACGTTCCGCCGGCGGAACCACCTCCGACGTCGGAACCACCACCACCGTCGACTACTACTACAACGACCACGGTGACTCCGTCGACGACCACTACGATTCCACCGACCACGACGGAACCGCCGACCGACGATGACGGCGATGGAGATGGTCTGACCGATAACGAGGAATTAGCACTCGGTACCGACCCGGACGATCCTGACACCGACGATGATGGACTCCTAGATGGCCAAGAAGGCGACTTCGGTACCGACCCGCTCGACACCGACACCGACAACGACGGCATCGGCGACGGCATTGAGATCGTCATTACCGGTACCGACCCGCTTGATCCCGATACTGACGACGACGGGTTACGCGACGGCGAAGAAACCGAACTCCAAATCGATCCGCTGGATTCCGACACCGATGATGGGGGAGTCAATGACGGCGACGAGGTTGCACGCGGGACTGACCCACTCGACCCCGGCGACGACGTCGTCCTCGAAACGACGACCACAACGTTGGCGTTGGACCCGGATCTTGATGGCGACCAGTTGACCGCTTCTCAGGAAGAAGAAGTCGGCACCGACCCTGACGATCCTGACACTGATGACGATGGCTGCGGCGACGGCGACGAGGTTGCACGCGGCACCGACCCACTCGACCCTGACACTGACGGAGACGGTTACAGCGATTGCGAAGAAGTCAACGACTTTGTCTCGGATCCACTCGACCCTGAGGATCCCGGCGCTGATGACGACTTCGATGGCTTGCCTGACGACCTCGAAGAAGAGATCGGCACCGACCCGGATGACCCTGATACTGATGATGATGGGTTCGGCGACAAGCAGGAATTTGACCGTGGCACTGACCCGCTTGATCCCGATGATCCCGGCGTCGACTGCGACAACGACAACTTTGCGGACATCGAAGAAGTCGCGTTCGGCACCGATGAATGCGATCCTGACACCGACGGCGACGGCCTCTTCGACGGCGACGAAATCGACATCGGCACTAACCCGCTCGATCCCGACACCGATAACGACGGTCTCTCCGACGGCGACGAAATCGACGCTGGCACCGACCCCAACAACGATGACACCGACGGCGACGGCATCACCGACGGTGACGAACAATCCCTGGGCACCAACCCTGAGGACGCCGACACTGACGGCGACGGTCTCTCCGACGGCGAAGAAGTTGATCAGCTCGGCACTGACCCGCTCGACCCCAACGACCCCGGTATCGGTTTCACTCGAACGGGGCTACTCGGCGCCCAAATCCCTGAACCTGACACCGATAACGGCATCGGGTTCCCGTGGTGGATTCTGCTCGCGATCCCGCTTCTGCTCCTCCTACTCATCGTCGCCAAACGACCGCAACGCTGTCGACACTGCGAAAAGAACATCTCCAAAAAAGACGGCATCGTCGTTGACGGAACACCCCAAGACGGCGTCCTCGTCGATCGCAACGGCAACCACGAATGCGCCGACAACCCCGACGGTAACCGGCACGAAATGAAGCGAAACGACCCCGCACAGGATCAGGAAGACACGACCGTCACCGGAGATCCGGTAACCACCGAGTAGCGCCGGATTGCAGCTGGCTAGAGGAACCGTCGCCCATGCAAACCCCACTGCACCATCGCCTGCTGTCAAGGCGAAACGGCCTTGATCGAGGCTGCAACGGGGGGGTGGATGTGGGCCATCTAGTGTCGTCCTCATGACCGGGGGTGTTCGGCGGACAACTTTGAGAATGCGTGTCGTCGCTGCGGTGTTGTTGGTTGCGTCGACGCTGGTGTGGGTGTCTGGGCCACCGGCCGGTGCGTGGTCGTCGGATGACAGTGCGGTCGCCGTCTTCGGCGGCACCGGAACCGACTATGGCAGGTCGGTGGCGGTCGACTCGTCGGGCAACGTGTACACCGCCGGGTACTTCGAAGGCACAGCCGACTTCAACCCGGGTGACGGCACCGAGGAACTCACCTCAAACGGCGACGACGACGTGTTCGTGTCGAAGTTGGACTCGTCCGGGGACCTGGTGTGGGCCAGGAGCTTCGGCGGCACCGGCACCGACATTGCCTATTCGGTGGCGGTCGACTCGTCGGGCAACGTGTACACCACCGGGTACTTCGAAGGCACGGTCGACTTCGACCCGGGTGCGGGCACCCTCAACCTCACCTCGAACGGCGGCAACGACGTGTTCGTGTCGAAGTTGGACTCGTCCGGGGACCTGGTGTGGGCCAGGAGCTTCGGCGGCACCGACACCGACATTGCCTATTCGGTGGCGGTCGACTCGTCAGGCAACGTGCACACCACCGGATACTTCGAAGGCACGGTCGACTTCGACCCGGGTGCGGGAACCACCAACCTCACCTCAAACGGCTACACGGACGCGTTCGTCTCGAAGTTGGACTCGTCGGGCAACTACCTGTGGGCCAAGAAACTCAGCGGCACCTCGCGCGTCTATAGCAGGTCGGTGGCGGTCGACTCGTCGGGCAACGTGTACACCACCGGGGATTTCAGAGGCACGGTCGACTTCGACCCGGACCCCTCGGCAACCGCCGATCTGGGGCAGGTCGGCGGAATGGCGTTCATTTCGAAGTTGAACTCGTCGGGCGAGTACGTGTGGGCCACGAACTTCGGCGGGACAGGAGACTCTGGCGGTGGTGGGGTCGGCTATTCGGTGGCGGTGGACTCGTCGGGCAACGTGTACGCCACCGGGAAGTTCAGAAGCAGCGGTCTCGGCCACATGTCGGCGGGCAGTGACGACGCGTTCGTTTCGAAGTGGGACTCGTCCGGGACCCTGGTGTGGGCCAATAGGGTCGGAGCCGACGCGCCGACCCCGAGTGCCTGGTACGCACCCGACTACGGCTATTCGGTGGCGGTCGACTCGTCGGGCAACGTGTACACCACCGGGAGGTTCAATCTCACAGCCGACTTCGACCCGGGTGCCGGCACCGAAAACCTCAACGGGGGCGGCAATGGGGACGCGTTCGTCTGGAAGCTGGACTCGTCGGGCGACTACGTGTGGGCCAAGAACCTCGGCAGCGGCCAAAGAGAAGAAGGGCATTCGGTGGCGGTGGACTCGTCAGGCAACGTGTACATCACCGGTTGGAGTGGTGGGATTAACACGTTCGACTTTGACCCGGGTGCGGGAACCACCAACCTCACCTTGAACGGCAGCTACGACGCGTTCGTGTCGAAGCTGGACTCGTCGGGCAACCTGGCGCCTGCGGTCGACCCGGGGTTTACGTTGTCGGCGACGTCGGTGTCGGTGGCGGAGTCGGGTACGACAGCCCAGTTCACGGTGGTGCTCGACACCGAACCGGTGTCGGACGTGGTGATCTGGTCGGCCTCCAGTGATTCCGGCGAGGCGCAGGTCGGGGCACCGTTGACGTTCACGTCGTCGAATTGGGCTACCCCGCAGGCGTTCACGATCACCGGCGTCGACGACTCGATCGCCGATGGCGACCAGCAGGCGACCTTCACCGTGGGGGTAGTCGACGACTCGAGTGCCGACGCCTACGACGACGTCGCCAACCAGTCCGTGACCGCGACCAACGCCGACAACGAAACAGCCGGGTTCACGTTGTCGACGACGTCGGTGTCGGTTGCGGAGTCGGGTACGACGGCGCAGTTCACGGTGGTGCTCGACACCGAACCGGTGTCGGACGTGGTGATCTGGTCGGCCTCCAGTGATTCCGGCGAGGCGCAGGTCGGGGGCGGGGCCGGTATTGGGTTGACGTTCACGTCGTCGAACTGGGCCACGCCGCAGACGTTCACGATCACCGGCGTCGACGACTCGATCGCCGACGGCGACCAGCAGGCGACCTTCACCGTGGGGGTACTCGACGCCTCGAGCCACGACGTCTACGACGACGTCGCCAACCAGTCCGTGACCGCGACCAACGCCGACAACGAAACAGCCGGGTTTACGTTGTCGGCGACGTCGGTGTCGGTGGCGGAGTCGGGTACGACGGCGCAGTTCACGGTGGTGCTCGACACCGAACCGGCGGGTGATGTGGTGTTGCAGGCCAGTTCTGGTGATCCTGGTGAGGCGCAGGTCGGGGCACCGTTGACGTTCACGTCGTCTAATTGGGCTACCCCGCAGGCGTTCACGATCACCGGCGTCGACGACTCGATCGCCGACGGCGAACAGCAGGCGACCTTCACCGTGGAGGTCCTCGACGCCTCAAGTCACGACGCCTACGACGACGTCGCCAACCAGTCCGTGACCGCAACCAACGTCGACAACGAAACCCCCGGGTTCACGTTGTCGACGACGTCGGTGTCGGTTGCTGAGACGGGGTCGACGGCGCAGTTCACGGTGGTGCTCGACTCCGAACCGGCGGGTGATGTGGTGATCCGGGCGTTTTCGAGCGATGCGGGTGAAGCTCAGGTTGGTGCGCCGTTGACGTTCACGTCGTCGAATTGGGCTACCCCGCAGGCGTTCACGATCACCGGCGTTGACGATTCGATCGCTGATGGGAGCCAGCAGGCGGTTTTCACAGTCGAGGTTAAAGATGATGAAAGCCATGATGGGTATGACGGTGTGGCGGATCAGTCGGTGACGGCGACGGTCGCTGATAATGAAACGG
>Ga0310344_10000775_pt1 | contig 24791 bp, 22 predicted proteins | sample HC15DNA20200_MG_FD_203801 | JGI IMG/M metagenome (GOLD analysis project Ga0310344, IMG submission 203801) | Marine microbial communities from station ALOHA, North Pacific Subtropical Gyre - HC15-DNA-20-200_MG | ecosystem: Environmental > Aquatic > Marine > Oceanic | place: Pacific Ocean: North...
TGAAATCCGAAGAGGTCTTTTTGGTGTTGACAAGTCTGAGGTTAATCAAGGTCGTGTGTCGATTGGTCATTTAGGAACGACGCGTGACAATCCCGATCGGTATCCCTTAATCATTATGAATGACATCCTGGGCGGGGGAGGATTCAGCTCGCGGTTGATGACTCGTATCAGATCGGATGAGGGGTTGGCCTACAGCGTAGGATCAAGATACGGGATGGGGACCTATTATGACGGTATCTTCAGAGTTGCATTTCAGTCAAGAAGTGAAACGGTGGCTCGCGCTGCATCCATCGTTCTAGAAGAGATAGAGAAGATACGCTCAGAGTTGGTTTCTGAAGAAGAGCTCTCAAACTCTGTGGCGTCATTTGTCGAAACGTTTACGCGTAATTTTTCCAGTGCTGCATCAACGGCCAATCTTTTTGCTACAGACGCATATACGGGAAGAGACCCGGAATATCTCATGAACTATCGAGCACGGATAAGTGCTGTCACACCGGAAGAGGTGCTACGTGTGGCGAAGCGGTATCTTCGTCCTGAGGATCTTTCGATTCTTATCGTGGGAGATTTAGACACGATTACAGAAGGAGACCCAGACTATCCTGATTACTCTCTTGATGCCATTGCTGGGACTCCTCTTACAAGAATTCCACTGCCAGATCCGTTTACAATGATTTACCCGGAGTAAATTACTCGTATGGTTCCTGATATCTGTCTTAGAACCTGGCAGGTAGGAGAAAAGACCTGTGACTACCCAGAAAGAGAGTATTTAAAAACCAAGCCTCGAACGGCTGTCTGTTTTTCTGGTGGGAGTACCCGTGCCTACGCAGCCGCATTAGGGCAATTGCGTGGTTTGACGGAGCTGAGACTAGTCTCCAAGATTGATTATATCTCTTCGGTTTCAGGCTCAGCCTGGCTAACGGTCCCCTATGCCTATAATCAACAAGCCAACGGTTTAGAGGGTCGAGACTTATTAGGAGGTCAGTTGAGTCCTCGATCGCTCACCTTGGAGTATTTATCAGATGCACCAATGGGCACGTTAGCTTTTGCGCCGACTCAAGATTTTTCCCGCATCTTACAGGCCGCGTATATTGATCCAGGTATTCCTGAGAATGAGGTCTGGACTCATGCCGTAGGTAAAACCTTTCTCGAGCCTTACGGATTATTCGATGAACGTCTCCGGGTTGGTTTTACTTGGAATCACCTGAGCGAGCGAGATTTCTATCGGCGAAATCCCTCGATAGAGAGACGATTGATTCATTGTGTTTCTCAAGATCAAAAGCGGCCGTATTTACTTGTGCATGCGACCTTGAATATGGCGGAGCCGTCAGACACTGAAAATGGTTGTGCGCATCGGGTCGGGTTTGAGTTTTCGCCCTTGGCTTCTGGAAGTCCAGAGATGTTGACGTTTTCTAGTCAGAACAGTGTTCCAAGTCGGGTAGGCGGCGGTTTTGTAGAAAATTTTGGTATTGGCTCTGCTGCGCCATCGATGCGGCCAGGAAAACACGGCATTGTAAAAGTTTCTTGTCCTGAGCGTGTTTTAACGTTAGCCGATGTAATAGGTGCAAGCAGTGCATTCAGTGTGAAAGAACGAGATTCTAATCATTATCCGAGTTTGAAATATTGGCCAGTTAGTGGTCAATCGAATGAGATTACGTCGACAGTAAGGCTCAGTGATGGCGGAGATATTGAAAACTATGGAGTAATCCCCGTTCTTAGGAGAAAGATAGCTTTCATTGTGGTGTTTATCAATACGATGTGGCCTCTGTCACTAGACAAATTTTCTGAGAGTTGGTTCGAAGAAGATAATGATAAGCAACGTCATATCGATCCATTTTTAGCACCGCTGTTCGGTTTAGGAGATTCAAGATTTTCTAATAACCATGTATTCCCTCAAGAAGATTTTGAGCCATTGATTCACGAGCTTCAAGAAGCAAAGAGGGCCGGATGTCCGTTAGTTTCACGGCGCCTACATCGGGTTATTCATAATAAGTGGTGGGGTGTCACTGGAGGCTGGAATGCTCAAGTGTGTTGGGTTTATAACGATAGTGTTTCAGCGTGGTCTAATGAATTGTCCCCAGATGTTCGTGGTATTGTGAGATCGGGCCAACAGCCGGTCCCATCAGGGCCTGTGAAATACTTTCCGCATTACAAAACGCGAGGACAGAATCCTGGAACACTAATACGTTTAACGCCTGTGCAGGTTAACCTTTTGTCTCACTTTACTTGTTGGGCTGTCTTGGAAAATTCGGCTGATTTTAAGGAAATTCTTTCGTGAAATTTTAGTTTCATCTCTCCTTAATATTGGTTAACCTTATAGCAACATTGTGGAGTCAAAAATTTCTAATTCTTTGCCCCGGTCAACCTCTAGGCAACGGCCAGTAGGATTTCTCGTGATGCTTGTCGCAGTGGTGTTGGTTGGTAATGCACTTATTGGGGAGCGAGGACTAGTCGCGATGGTTCGGGCCACAGACCAATCAGAGGCGCTCGCGAAAAGTATTTTTCAGTTGCGGGAAGAGAACCAGTGGTTGCGAGAGGATATGCGACAGCTGCGCGAAGAGAAGGACACAATTGAAAAATTAGCAAGAGAAGAGTTGGGACTAATTCAACCTGGTGAGAAACTGTTTATTATTAAAAATACGTCTCAATACTGATTTAAATTTTCAATGTATCTTGTCGTGCCAGATGCTGTGCATGCCGGTTTGTTTCTGCAGTTTGATGTCTTGATGGGCTGACGATTTTTAATATTATGCTTCTCCTGTATCCGTTTCAGCAGAGACAAGGCCAAGTTCAGTCCGTACTTGGTTTTCAATAGTAGTAAAAAGATCAGGTTTTTCTTTAAGTAGGCGCTTTACATTTTCACGACCTTGTCCAAGGCGATCGTTTCCGTATGAAAACCATGTTCCACTTTTCTCAATAATGTTTTTCTCAACCGCAAGGTCGAGCAGGTCGCCTTCTTTGGAAATTCCTTCACCGTACATGATATCGAACTCGGCTTCGCGAAATGGGGGGGCCAGTTTATTTTTGACAACTTTAACTCGTGTACGCCCACCAACGACACGATCTGTATCTTTAATGGCACCGATGCGCCTGATATCAATACGAATAGATGAGTAAAATTTTAATGCGCGACCACCTGTGGTGGTTTCGGGATTTCCAAACATCACACCAATTTTTTCACGCAATTGATTAATAAAAACAAGACAAGTGCTGGACTTGGCCACAATACCAGTAAGCTTCCTGAGAGCTTGAGACATTAGCCGTGCCTGTAAGCCAACTTGGGCGTCACCCATCTCGCCCTCTATTTCAGAGCGGGGTACTAATGCTGCCACCGAGTCGACTATCACAACGTCGATTCCGCCGGAGCGAACGAGGACTTCAACGATTTCAAGTGCTTGTTCGCCGTGATCTGGTTGGGAGACAAGAAGATTCTCAAGGTCTACGCCGAGTTTTGTTGCGTATGCTGGGTCGAGTGCGTGTTCGGCATCAACGAATGCAGCATTTCCACCGCTTGCTTGGGCTTGGGCTGCTACCTGCAGGGCCAAGGTTGTTTTACCGGAGGCTTCCGGCCCATAAATCTCTACAACACGTCCACGCGGAACACCGCCAATACCCAATGCATAGTCAATGCTGATGCAGCCTGTGGAAATTTTTGGAACGGATGAAACCCCACCTTTTTGGCCAAGTCTCATAATAGAGCCTTTACCGAATTGTTTTTCAATTTGGCCGACGGCAATGTCAACAGCTTTGGTGCGGTCAGATTCTGAGGGCATAGAAAAGTCCGAATGTTTAGGGCTTAGTTTCTTGGATGAGTTGTTAGTTTTGATATTTCTCTTACTTGCGCGATTTTGCAACATATGTAGATTAGAATATTAGAAGTGTGACAATGTTCTGTCAAGCGAAGATAAGTAAAATAATCAACGTATGATCATATTTTTCAATAACTTAGAGGAAAATTCACTTTCGCCCTTTAAGGTTCATTATTAAAGCAGAAATAAGTGTGCGGGAGAAGTTTCTTGAGAATTTTGAATCGAAAATAAACTGGGTGCTTATCTGTGAACTTTATTAGATGCAAGATTCCGTGTGTTTGTAGCGTGCTTGTCATAGGAATATTAATGTATTCACAAGCTCGCATAAGCGGGGCTCAGAACGTGATAACCCTGAGCGTAGAACCTGGGGAACTGACGCTTGAAGTAGGTGAGACGCTTCAGCTTGAAGCCGTTGTTACAAGCCAAAATGGGACAATTGATTCTGACGCAAAGCTTGTGTTCTATTCTCTTGCTCGACGTAGCGTTTCCGTGACTAGAACAGGAATGGTTGAAGCGTATCGCCCTGGTGAATTTACTTTGGTAGTTCTTGTTCCGGCTAATCCAGAGGATACCAGCCGCAGACCAAATTCTATTGCTCGAGTAGAAGTTCCTGTTACGGTTCCGTCTCCACCAATCGAGCGTATTAGTTTCACAATGTTGCCTACAAACTTTTACGTTGGAACTAATCCAGAACTTCAGGTTTCTCTTGTTGACAAAACTGGGGTCGAACGACAGGACGTAGAAGTACTGTTTAGCAGCAGTAATGATGAAATAGCGTCAATTGATGGCTATGGGACTATGACTTTGTTTCGTCCTGGAACTGTTAGGCTGTCAGCGAGTACAGATTCTCTTGCTAGTACTATTGTTGTTAGGGTTGAAGAAAATCCAATTGATTCACTCACGCTTGAAGCGACAGATCATGAGGTCAGAACCGGAGATGTGGTCACGTTTACTGCGCTTGCGAGAGATAGACAAGGCCGGAGAGTAGATGATGTCCCCGTTCGGTTTGCTGTGTCGAGCAAAACCCATTCTGAGATTATTGCTGCTGGTGCTGCAGCCCTGATTACACCGGAGGGACGGTTCGTTGCTGAACGGTCTGGAATATTTACTGTTGTCGCAACTGTTGGCGATCATGTGGCGATTAAAAAACTTCGAGTGAGTAGTCGGGATGTTGAGCAGAATATTGAAGTCATTGGACGTGGAATGGTGAGTGAAGCACACAGCTCAGATTTGTGGGTTTGGGAAGGAGCTGATGGTCGCGATTATGCGATGACTGGTACATGGGGGGCAAACGGGGATCTTTACATTTGGGATGTGAGTGACCCTTCTGATATCAAAAAGATTCAACAGATTCACGTTGACGCTCGAACAGTAAACGACGTAAAGATATCTGAAGATGGAGAGATTGCCGTCATCAGTAGGGAGGGAGCGTCTAATCGAAAAAACGGTATTGTCGTTCTTGGTGTCGGAAATCCTTATGAAGGTGTGCCAATTTTGTCAGAGTTTACGGATCAGCTGACAGGAGGTGTTCACAACGTTTTTATTTCTGATGATCATGTCTATGCGTTGAGTGCCAGTCGTCGTTATGACGTTATTAATATTGAGGACCCGACTAAACCCATCCGAGTCGGACGTTTCGAATTAGATACACCCGGGCATAGTGTCCACGATGTATGGATCAGTGACGGTATCGCATTTTCCTCGAATTGGGCGGATGGTGTGGTGGCGGTTGATGTGGGAGGAGGAGGAAAAGGTGGGACACCCGAGCGCCCAGTTGAATTAGGACGATATTCGTATCCGAACGGCTGGAATCATGCAGCTTTTCCCTATAGAAGCGAGTCTACTGGCAAATTTTATTTATTTGCTGGCGACGAAGCTTTTCCGTACGGAAACTTGAATAATCGCAAGGGCACAATTCCTACGATGGCTGCAGGCTGGATCCATGTGATTGAGTGGAGTGACTGGGATAATCCTCGAGAAGTTGCACGTTATCAAGTTCCAGAGGCGGGTTCACATAATATGTGGGTTGAAGATGAAATTCTATATGTTGGTTATTACAATGGGGGATTAAGAGTCGTCGACGTTTCAGGAGAATTGTTAGGGGATCTTTATAGGCAAGGCAGGGAAATCGCTAGGTTTATACCGTACGACCCTGACGGGTATATAGCAAATGCTCCATTTGTTTGGGGAGCGCAACCTTTTAAGGGACATATTTTCTTTAGCGATTGGAATTCTGGTTTATGGGCGGTCAAAATTCGACCCAAGGAAGAACCTGGCCAGACGATTGGAGAGCCGCAATAGTCTATGAAAAGGTGTTCGGTCGCTTTATTTTTGGTTTTTATTTCCTGTCTTTCGGAAGTCCAGGTCGCTGGTCAGAACTATTATGTATATGTCTGTGCAGAATCTGATGACCAAGTCTTTCTCGTTAAACAAGGCTCTAAGGGCCTCGAAATTGTCAAAACCATAGAAGTCGGAAGCTTTCCTGCGGAGACCGAGGGGCCCCATGGTATTCAAATTTCTCCGGATGGGCAGTATTGGTATGTTTCTCTAGCGCATGGTTTTCCTTATGGTTCAGTTCACAAATATAAGACGGGAAGTGACGAGTGGGTAGATGATGTAAAAGTCGGAATGTATCCTGCGACCATTGATGTGGCAGGATCTACTCAATTGCTGTACGTGGTGAACATGAATCTGCATGGACCACCTGAACCTACGGATATTTCTGTGATTGAAACGGACACAATGACGGAGGTTGCAAGAGTTTCCAGTGGCGTCAGGCCGCACGGAGGAAGATTGAGTCAAGATGAAACTTCCTTTTATTCTGTCAATATGATGGACTCTGAATTGGTTGAGACAGATGCTCTTGGTTTTGAAGTCTTGCGGCGATTGTTTCTTGGTAAACATGTCCAACCATCATGGGTGACGCGGCCGACTCGAAATGGGACAGTATTTATTACTGGCAATAATGCCGGCAAAATTTTTGAGGTGGATCTAAAGAATTGGAAGGTCAGCAGGATATTTGACGCCCCTGGAGGTCCATATAATGCTGCGGTTACGCCAGATGGGATGACTTTGGTTGTCACGTATAAAGAAGGAAACGCGGTTGGATTTTGGGATATTCATTCGGGAAGAGAGCGCAGTCGAGTTCCCACCACCGGGACGATTCCGCACGGTGTCGCCCTTTCTCCGGATGGTCATTATGCATTTGTGACTAATGAAGGTGTGGGTGATGATCCTGGTGTTGTTGAGGCGTACACAATTCATGATGCCCAACGGGTGGGAAGTGTAAACGTCGGGAAACAGGCAGGTGGAATAGCCTTTTGGAAATTAGAGACCTGAGTTCAATAGAGATTGGGCTTGATTGAATGGTGGACGGAGTTGTATGTGTGTTTATCTTTCGACGGCTAGGGCAACACCGTTACCGCCCCCGAGGCAGAGTGTCGCGATTCCCCGTTTTAAATTTTGTCTCTGAAGTGCGTAAACTAAAGTCGTTAGAATACGAGCTCCACTAGCACCGATTGGATGGCCAAGTGCTATAGCGCCACCATAGATGTTTACTTTATCTGGATGGATCTCCAGTTCTTTTATCACAGCGACAGCTTGGGCTGCAAAGGCCTCATTGATCTCGATTAGATCGACGCTTTCCAGAGTCCATCCGACCTTTGTTAGCAGTTTCTTAATGGCTTGTACTGGGGTCATTAGCAGCCATTTTGGAGATAGGCCACTGACCGATTGTCCGATGATTCGTGCCAGTGGGGAGATATTAAGTGAAGATGCCTTGCTTTCACTCATTAAGACTAGGGCTGCTGCGCCGTCATTGACTCCTGGAGCATTGCCGGCAGTTACGGAGCCGTTGTCTTTGAAGGCCGGTTTGAGCTTGGATAGAGATTGCATAGATGTGTCCGTTCGTATTGATTCATCGTAGCGGTGGATTTTTGGATCTCCCTGACGTTGTGAAATTTCGACGGGAAAAATTTCATCTTTAAACCACCCGTTTTTCATTGCCCTCGATGCTTTTTGGTGACTTTCGAAAGCGAATCGATCCTGAACTTCACGGGTGACACTATATTTATCAGCCACTGCTTCTCCGGCGAGGCCCATCGACCAGTTCTCTAATGAGCACCAAAGCCCATCGTGAATCATGGAATCGGATGCTGTCGTGTCGCCAAGACGTTGCCCCTCACGGGCTTTTGGGATGAGATATGGACAATTACTCATTGATTCCATTCCACCTCCAACGGCGATGTCTATGTCACCTGTTGCGATGCCTTGTGTCGCTAGCATCACTGCTTTCAGACCTGAGCCACAAACTTTATTGATTGTTAAAGCGGCAACACGATCTGGTAGTCCGCCGCGGAGTGCTGCCTGTCGTGCGGGCGCCTGTCCAAGACCTGCCGAGACAACATTTCCCATAATGCATTCATCGACTGTGCCAGGGTCTATTCCAGATCGGTTGACGACTTCTCTGATGACGAGCGAACCAAGGTCCGTTGCGCTGAGGCTCTTAAGAGCACCTAGAAATTTTCCAGTTGGCAATCTTGCCGCACTGACAATGACGGCCTCTCGCATAATTACATTTGCCCTTTCACAAAAATATTTTTGACGATGTCACGGCCAAGAAGATCTTGAAGACGTTTTGTTATCAGGGGGTTTGATCTATTGATTTCATCGCGCCACACTTTCGTATCTGCTTTGACGTATAGCGTTCCACTTGAGGACAAGTTGACCTTAGTGATACGTGCGATTGATTCTCCGACTGCCATGCTCCACGCGAACTTAATTTTAGCTTTTGTGAGAGGCTGGTTCTTGAGCATTGCGCCGATGGCTTGGGGAGCGATGTTTCTGGCGGAGATCAAAATAAGTCCTACCTAACGAAGTGTTTCAAGGATATTTAAAAAGTCGGCTATTATTAAGTTTTGAACGACGCGTTATTGCGTTAAAAAAGCACGGTGCCTCAAGTGTATCATCGGAAGTCATCTTTTGTTCTTGCATCTTCGTCACCGCGTCGAGCGGAATTGTTAACCCGAGCCGGATATGTATTTGAAATCGTTCCAGCTAATATTGATGAAAGTCAGTTTGAAAATGAAATACCGGAAAATTACGTAAGACGGTTATCAGCGGCCAAGGCTGAGACAGTAGGAAGGAGGCTTCCTGAATGTTTCGTGCTCGGGGCGGATACTTCGGTGGTTATTAATCACGAAATACTTGGTAAGCCTAAGGATGCTGATGATGCAGAGCGGATGTTACGTGAATTATCTGGGAATGTTCATCAGGTTTATACAGGGGTTGCCTTAAGATGTGGAGAGGAAGTTGTTAGTTCTGTTGTGATGACTTTTGTGCGTCTGGTTCAATTGGATGAGGAAACAATTAAATGGTACGTGAGTACGGGGGAACCTTCCGACAAAGCCGGTGGTTACGGTATTCAAGGTATTGGATCTCGTTTTGTTCAGGAAATAAGGGGTTCGTATTCAAACGTAGTCGGATTACCGTTAGTTCAGGTCGATCGCTTGTTTAAAGAGTTTCCTAAACATTAAAAGAGCCGTTGACTGATTTGTGGCGTGGACGATATCCTAATCAGGTGTCCTGCGGAGGTCTCGGGGTATATGCAAAGAAAAGCATTAAAGATAGGCTTAACAACAACAGTTTTATTAGGGGCGTTTGTAGGTTTGTTATGGACGACCATGGCAGATGGAACTGCGTACTACCAGCACGTGGACGAGGTCATGGTTGACCCTTCTGTCTGGTACGGGAAGCGGCTTCAGGTTCATGGTTACGCACAGGATATTCGTGTTAGGCCGAAGAGTATGGAATATCACTTCGACGTTGAAAATAATGGATATGTAGTTCAGGCGGAATATACTGGCATCGTACCAGATACCTTCAAGAATGATGCTGAGGTCGTTATAACAGGACGTCTAGATGGTAGTACCTTCCATGTGGAACCTGATGGGATTATGGCTAAATGCCCGTCAAAGTACGAAGCGAAGCCAACAATTGGAAATACAGTCGGCGAACCAGAAAAATCGCTGAGTAATGTCCCTAACTCAAACTAATCGTTGTTCCATTCTTTCCTCGGTGACTTTATTTTGTTGAAACTTTTCGACCGAGAGGTTTTCTGACATGCCGACACTAGGTTCTTATACATTGCTTTTCGCTTTCCTGGCTTGTACATATGCCATTGCGGCATCTGTTGCAGGTGCTCGGCTTCGTTCGTCACGCATCATTCAGAGCGGCATTGGCGCCTTCTATTTGGTGACGGCGTTGATGACGTTAGCGTCGTCAATCATCGTCCATGCATTCGTAACCGAAAACTACAGTATTCGCTACGTGGATCGTTATTCAGATTCAGTACAGCCTCTCTTTTATAAACTCACATCCTATTGGGGTGGGCTCGATGGCTCGATCATGTTCTGGGTCTTTTTGCTTTCTGTATTTGGTGCGATTGCGGTTCATAGCAATCGCGAACGGCAACGAGAATTACTTCCCTATGTAGTGGCGGTTATTGCTGGTGTGCAATGGTTTTTCCTGTTCGTTATGATTGTTCACAAGGATCCCTTCGCTACGTATCTAACTGAATCGCCGGTTGACGGTCGAGGGCTTAACCCGCTCTTGCAAAATCCTTATATGGCGATCCATCCCCCCTCTCTCTACACTGGATTTGTCGGTATGACCATTCCATTTGCTTTCGGGATGGCTGCTCTGATTACAGGGTATTTGGATGATTCGTGGTTACGTGCAGTGCGTCGTTGGACAATGTTCTCCTGGTTGTTTCTCTCCCTTGGTCTCACACTTGGAATGATTTGGGCGTACGAAGAACTTGGGTGGGGTGGTTTTTGGGGATGGGACCCTGTTGAGAATGCAGGTGCTCTGCCGTGGTTTACTGCAACAGCATTTCTTCATTCAGTGATGGTTCAGGAACGACGGAATATGTTGCGTGTCTGGAATGTGATTTTAGTCATTCTTACTTTTTTGCTTACAATCGTTGGAACATTTTTGACACGTAGTGGCATTGTGCAATCTGTTCATGCGTTTGGTGAAGATCCTGAACTCACAATGCTATTTAGTATTTTTATGGCGGTGATTGTTGTTTTCGGTTTTGGGTTTGTTATTTACCGGTTACCTCTTTTACGTGCACGCAATGAATTTGAATCATGGATCTCCAGAGAAGCAGCGTTTCTTGTAAATAATTGGATATTGCTTTTCTCGGCATTTTTTATTCTTTTTGCTACTTTATTTCCCACGATCAGTGAAGCCGTTACTGGACAGCGAATTACGGTAGGACCCCCGTTCTTTAACACTTGGATGGTTCCGATTGGATTAGTGTTGTTGTTTTTGACAGGTATTGGCCCTTTGTTGGCTTGGCGAAAGTCGAGTCCAAGTAATTTGGTTTATCAATTTATCTGGCCACTTGGCTTGGCGACACTGACGGCTGTCGTCCTTTATCTCACGGGTTTTAGAGTCTGGGTGTCAGGACTGGCTTTCGCTTTTTGTGCCTTTGTGGTCGGTACGATTAGTCAGGAATTTATTAGAGGTGCACAGGTGCGGCGGGGGGCAACTGGCACTGATATTGTGACGGCAATGGTAGGTTTGATGATGCGCTCTCGTCGGCGTTATGGTGGGTACGTAGTGCATCTTGGAATCGTCTTAATGTTTCTTGGTTTCGCGGGTGCCGGCTATAAACTTGAACGTCAAGTACTACTTAACCCAGGTGAGTCAGTTGAGATAGGAAGATTTGAGGTTCGTCATGATCGGCTTAGTGAGTCCGATGATGGTCAGAAACAGATGATCACTGCACATATGACGATATTCAAGGACGCTGAAGAGGTTGGAGAACTTTTTCCGGCACGATGGTTTTTTCGCAAGCATGAGACGGAACCTACTACTGAAGTTGCGATGCGACGTGCACTATCTGAGGATTTATATGTCACATTAGCCACCTATGATTTGGCCGACCAATCGGCGGCTTTTCAAGTGACGGTTAACCCGCTTGTTAACTGGATTTGGTTTGGTTTTGCTGTGATGGCCCTTGGTACAGGGATTGCCTTATTACCTGAGAGTAGTTTTGCATTTTTAAGTGCAAAGGTTCCTGCCGGCGCTGCGACGACTTCTGTGATTATTTTGTTGTTTTTATTTGGAGGGCTCATGGCGACAGGGAGAGCCCAAGTGGCAGTTCCTGGAGGATCGCCACTGACCGAAGAGCAACGTGTTCTTGAGACCGAGTTGCAGTCTGAATTGGTTTGTATCTGCGGAAGTTGTTCGCATTTACAATTGTCAGTCTGCACCTGTGGAACTTCAGATAACATGCGGAGCCAACTTCATGAGCAGGTAGCGCAAGGAAAGAATAGAGACGAGGTGTACCAGTATTTTATTGATACATATGGAAGTCAGGAGCCTCTGGGTGCTCCGATTGGCGCTTTCAATCAGCTGGCTTGGATGTTTCCGCTGGCGATTGGTGGTTCTTTCCTTGTTGGAATTGGCGTTGTTGCTGTTCGATGGTCCCGACGGCATTCTAAAGGTCAGAAAGTTTCTGAATCGGCGACTTCTTCTGATGATGCGCTAGAGGCGCGTTTGGATGATGAACTCAGAAACCTCGACTGACACGGGTAGTAATTTCCGACCTTGGCATCTTTTCGTTCTGATCGGTCTTTTGGCTGCTACCGTAGCTGTGTTTGTCGTTCGACCGAACGACCCTGCAGTTTTGTTCTTGTTGGTTAGCGCTATTGGATCTGCAGCTTATGTAGGATTCATGATTTATCGTACCTTGTGGCCATTGTTTGACACAGAATTTAACGATCGCACTGAGGTTATTCAAGGTAAGACGAGAGCTGCTCTTGAAAGAGAAAAAACACTATTACTACGTTCGATTAAGGAATTGGAATTTGATCGAGCAATGAGTAAGGTGTCGTTAGAAGATTTTCAGGAAATGAACACACGGCTCAGGTCTCGGGCCATCGCTCTCATAAAACAATTGGATGTTAAACAATCTGATTATAGCGATGTAATCGAACGTGAGCTCGCGCGACTCTTGGATTTAGAGGGTTTTGAACTTACAAGCACTCGAAAAGTTTCTGATGATCGGTTTCGCTGTAACGATTGTGGGACTGATAATGAGCGTGACGCTAAGTTCTGCAAGTCATGTGGTGTGTCTCTGGAGAGAACACAGTGAAAAAAAGCACCTACGTGTTGGTGTGTTTTTTTGTGACTACTTTAGCGGGCGCTCAACCAGATCCTCGGCAGATGTCTGGGATGCCGCTTCCAGATCAAGCTCTTCCAGATGGCACGATATCTGTACGGGTTATTCGCGGCAGTTTATCCAATAATGTGCTGGATCATCCAGTCGAACTGCGTCAAGGTGACGTAGTTGAGACAGCTCTTACTGATTCAGAAGGTAGAGCCACTTTTCTGACTCTTAATCCTGGACAACGGGTTCAGGCTTCGACAGAGCTTGACGGTGAAGCAATCGAGTCACAGTTCTTTGCCGTGCCTGGGCGGGGTGGCATACGGGTTATGCTTGTTGGTGTTGATCCAGAAAATCCACCGCTTCCTGCGAAACGAGGGCAAGTTAGTTTTGGAGGAGAATCTTTTATCCAAATCGAATTAGTTGAAGAGAGTGTCGAGGTCTACTATGTGTTTGAAGTTTTAAATATTGAAGATTCGCCGGTCGAAACTGAGACGGTTGTAGCGTTTGATCTTCCGAGTGGATCGCAGGGAGTCACAGTTTTACCTGGCTCATCGCCTCGGACAGTTACGGATGGTCCACGGATTGAACTGGCTGGGCCTTTCGACCCTGGGATAACACCGCTTCGGATTGCTTTTATTCTTCCCTATAGTGGGGACAGTTTGTCTCTCTCGCAGATCTTTCCTGTTGACATGGAGTCGGTGCTGTTTTCTATTGAAGATTGGCCACAGCTCGATTTTGTCTCTTCTCAGATCGAGCGCCGCATGGAAGTGCCTTCAGAGGTTCAGGGCGGAGTAGATTATGTGATTGGAGCTGGTCCTCGACTTTTAGCTGGAACTGAGTTTTCCGTTGAGCTGGTTGGTTTGCCTCACAGGAGCAGTGTCGCGCGATCGGTAGCACTGGCCACGGCTTTTTTAATGTTAAGTTTTGGGGCCTGGGTAAGTCTGGTCGGTCGTAATGGTGTGTCTGAGGCAGAAAACCAACGACAAGTGTTGTTGACGAGGCGGACGCACTTATTTTCAGAACTGGTCAAGATTGAGAAGCAATATCAAAACAGTAAAATAGGTTCGACCAAGTACAGTACTCGCCGGAGCGAATTGTTTTCGTCAATCGAAAAGATTTATCGAGTTCTTGAGCAGGATGAGATGCCAAAGTTTCTTTCCATTGATCAGTTGTCTGTAAAACAATCTTAGACGACAGGGTGCTAATGTCATCACAACCAATCTCTGTATTTCAATTCAACGAGTTAATTGTTTCAGAGGTGTTTAGGTATTATGGCAGGCGGACCGCGTTACGTAACGTGACACTCACTCTTCGGTCAGGTGAGTTGGTGGGGCTAGTCGGTCCTAATGGGGCCGGAAAATCAACGTTATTAGGTGTGATGGCCACTTTGATTCAGCCGTCTAAAGGTTCGGTGTCTTACGGAGATCGTTCATCACGTCAGGCGGGTGCGTCCCTTCGCGCGAACATTGGATTTTTGTCTCACGATTTGCAGCTTTATTCTGATTTGACGGCCCGGGAGAACCTTGAATTTTTTGCGGGTTTGTATGGATTAGATCGTCCCGAGTGGCATGCAGAGAATGCTTTGGATCATGCGGGGCTTGCGGACCGCGCTGATGATTTGGTTCAGGGCTTTTCTCGTGGTATGAGGCAGAGGTTGGCTCTCGAAAGGGTGTTGCTTCACAAGCCGCGTCTAATTTTATTGGATGAGCCGTTTACAGGCCTAGATGAAGTAGCAGGAACCAGGCTTATTGCCAGACTCCGTGAATTAAAAAATGAGGATTGTATTGTTCTTCTTGCGACCCATGATCTCGAAATTGTAGATGGACTTTTAGATAGGACAGTGATGCTTCATTCTGGTGAAATAGTTGAGTTAGAAAAAACTATGCATGGATCATTGAGAGAACAGTACCAGCGGACTCTGCAGCTCATTTCAAAGGTTTGAACAATAAATATGAACAGCTTTCTTAGAGTAGCTTGGCTTGTAATGCGTAAAGACCTGAGGGTCGAGTCTCGTAGCTGGGAGATGATGTCGACGACACTCTTTTTTGCTGTTTCATGTGTTCTTGTCTTTTCGTTTGCCTTCGTAAGAGAAGGGCGCGCAATTGAAGGGGCTGCAGCGGGAATTTTGTGGATCGCTGTGGCTTTTTCCGGGACCTTATCTCTTGGTCCGACATTTGAGAGGGAACGCTACCACGATGCACTCCGTGGGCTGCTTTTAGCACCTGTCGAACGTGCGGCTGTTTTTGTTGGCAAGCTCTTTGGTGTCCTGCTATTGATGTCTATCGTGGAGGTTGTCGTAGCAGTATTGGTCGCGCTCTTGTTTCAGGCTCCTATAATTCAATATTTTTGGTGGATTAGTGCTTTACTAATACTTGGGAATTTAGGGTTTGCGTCTGTTGGAACGTTGTTCGCTGCGATGTTAGCTCGTACGAGAAGTCGTGCGGTGTTACTTCCGATTTTGCTCTATCCGATTACCATGCCAGCATTAATTGCTGGTGTAATGGGTACCGTAGCGGTTATTCAGATTGAACCCAATTTTGAGCTTGCTCGTTTTTGGCTGGCGCTATTGCTATTTTTTGATGCAATTTTTCTAACACTTGCCCTATGGACATTTGAGCCTGTCATGACAGAATGAGGTAGAAATGAATCAGAGATTATTTTATTCGATGCTTTTGATTGGCCTAGTAATGTTTGCTCTGGCTCCCTTGCAAATAGCCGGGGCACCCTATGAATCAACTATGGGATTGATTCAAAAAGTATTTTATTTTCATGTCCCGGGTTGGATCGTAATGTTTTTAGCAGTCTTTGTTGCTGGAATATCGAGTGCAGTTTATCTCTTTCGACAGAAACCTTTGGCCGATAGGTTGGCTGTAGCAGCGGCAGAACTTGCGGTTATCTTTGGCATTATTGGATTGACCACAGGACCGTTCTGGGCACGTAAGGCTTGGGGTGTTTGGTGGCAATGGGATGCTCGTTTAACCATGGCATTAATTTTGGAAATGATTTTTTGTGCTTATTTATTGTTGCGCCGTTATGGTGGTCCAGGTTCCGATAAACTGGCGGCCGGGTTGGCGTTATTTGGGATGGCGAACGTGCCGTTTGTTTACATTTCTGTGAATGTTTGGCGAACGATTCATCCGAGCACGAGCGTAGTGCCTCAGTTAGCCGCTTCCGCACCTGGTATGTTTGGGCCATTTGTCTGGTGCATGGTGGCATTTTTGGTTTTGTTTGTAGTGATGTTAGTGGCGCGCGTTCGTCTTGAGGCGCAACGGGCAGAAGCGGAACGGCTCTATTTGGTTCTTGAGGAAGGATGATGAACCGTGGCATGGAGATTTTCTAGCATTGTGAAACAGTGGATGAAAGTACCACAATTTAGCCTTGTTTTTATCGTTTGTGCATTTTTGTTCTCAGCAGTTTCTGGAGAACCGGTTGCATGGGGCGAGCTAGAACAACCGCAGGAGGAATTTGTACCAATTGATCAAATTCCGCCAGAGGATCAGCTGCCGGCTGCTCCGTTATTGATAGCAGCGTACGCGATTGTTTGGGTTGTAGTTTTTGCTTATCTTTGGTCCATCTGGCGAAGGCTGGCAGCTGTTGAGAATGATTTGCATGATTTATCCAAAAGAGTTTCTGGAGATGTTAAAAGGAGTACCTAGATGCTTGATATGACGGCTGGACATTTTATTTTCATTCCGGCCGTATTGGTTTTCGGCATCGTAATGGGCTGGATTCTTGGTTCGCGTGCTGCTGCCGATGCGTATGCCGTAGAGTTGAAACGTCGAGATGAGAGGACCGCACGGAAGTTGGCTAATGAGGGAGACAAGAATTAGGTTTATTGTTTTTGAATCCAAGAAGTAATGTCGCCAACAAGATGTTCGATTGTTTTCCCATTGGCGTCGACTCTCAGGTCGGCGTGGTGATAGGCCGATAATCGCTCGTGGAAAAGTTCTTTTAGTCTACTTTTGTCAGTCGCGAGAGGACGGCGTGCACTTTTTTCGAGCCGCTTTAAAGTTTCTTCGAATGAAAGGTCCAGCCAGATGGAGCTTCCACTAGTTTCTATAAGTTGACGATTTTTGATGTCAACGAAAGTTCCCCCTCCAGTAGCGATGACTGCATTTTTTTCCTTAGAAAGTTCTTTTAGAATAATGCGTTCTATTTGCCGAAAGTAGTTTTCTCCAGTTTCCGAGAAAATTTTATTAATAGTGCGATTTTCTCGTGATTCAATCATTCTATCGAGGTCAAGAAAATTCTTGCCCGCTCGCATGGCAAGTGTGCGACCTACCGTTGTTTTTCCCGATCCCATGAATCCGACGAGATAGATGTTCGTTTGTGTCACGTTTCGTAACCTACTGACAAATAGATTGCAGAGTTCCAAAAAAATCTGGATACGAGATGTTGACCGCCTCGTGCCCAGTAATAGTTGTCGGACCATTTGCACCAAGAGCTGCAATGGCAAATGCCATCGCCATCCGATGGTCTCCTGCTGCGTCGGCTGTCCCGCCGGTCAGGGTCTTTGGAAACACCTTAAAACCGTCAGATGATTCGTGAACACTTCCACCAAGACCGCGTAATCCCTTGGCGAGGACGGCAATTCTGTCGCTTTCTTTAGAACGAAGTTCAGACGCTCCAGTAACTTCGAGACCCCCACCAAAACACGCAAACGATGCAAGTGCGGGAAGCTCGTCGATCACGCTTGGGACTTGTTCGCTAGAGATATTAATAGCGCGTAATTTTCCGTGGCTGATACGGATGTCACCGAAAGGTTCATTTGAGAGGTCTTGAGAGGATTGAATACTAACGATTGCGCCTGCGTCGCGCAAGATATTTAAGAACGCGATGCGTGTGGGATTGAGACTAACGCCAACGAGTTCAACCTCTGAACCTGGAAGAGCAGCGGCAGCGACGGCCCAAAACGCAGCTGATGACAGATCTCCTGGTACTTGTAGAGATGCACCTCGAACGTGTTGACCGCTTTCAATTTGAACGCCAGAATTAGACACATCAATCTTAACTCCAAATGCAGGAAGTGCACGTTCAGTGTGGTCTCGAGTTTGTATGTCTTCATTAACGCAAGTGATACCCTCAGCATGAAGTCCAGCTAATAGCACGGCACTCTTTACCTGGGCGCTTGCGACAGGAGGAGTGTACGAGATTGCTTTTAGATGCGTTCCATGAATCGTGATAGGGGCGCATCCATCAGTTGTGATGATTCTTGCTCCCATTTTTTCGAGCGGTGAAACGATGCGTCTCATTGGTCGCCTATTAAGCGAGCTGTCACCGGTAATGACATTTTTGAATGGATGTCCAGCGAGTGCGCCTGCAAGAAGTCTCATAGTAGTGCCAGAGTTGCCAGCGTCAAGAACGGAAGTTGTTTTCTTGAAGCCACCAAGTCCTTGTCCCTTTATGGTGACCGTTATGTTGTTATCTGTTGATTCTGTTCTCGCAATGCTGGTGCCCAGCGTTTCCAAACACCGAAGTGTAGAGAAGCAATCAGCCCCCGGTGCGTAATTAGTAATCGTTGAAGTCCCTTCTGCTAGCGCCGCGAGAATGGCATACCGGTGTGAAATAGACTTGTCGCCAGGGACTCTTATTTTTCCAGTTACGTGGGAAGTTGGTTGTATGACCATCGACATGTTTAGTTTTGTGCTCCTCCACGAAGACTATAACATCAGGCTATAGTTGGCTTTCTCTACATACTAAAACAGAGGGTATACTTTCAATAAAGAAGAAATCTTGCGCAAGGTGAAATTAATTATTGGCTATGTGTTTAAAATCTGTCGGTTCATTTATGGTGGTGCCATGAGATTAATCAGAGAGTTTTTTGAAAATGGACGTTGGAAGTTACGAGAGCGTTTCAATGAGTCTTGATCCCGCTTTTCTTCAGATGGCTATCGATATTGTTCTCCGTGCTGGTGAAATCCAGTTGGACAATATTGGAAAAAACGTCCAGATTGATAAAAAAGGGCCCATCGATTTAGTAACACAGGTGGATGTAGAGATAGAAAAAATGTGTAGAGAAAGGCTGGCGAACCATTTTCCTACGCATGTTGTTTTAGCTGAGGAACTACCAAACTCGTCTCCCGCGACAGACGGGTCTGCAAGTCATGTATGGATTTTTGATCCCATTGATGGCACCGTGAACTATGCTCACGGAATGCCCATCTTTTGTTCTTCGTTGGCACTAGAAATAGATGGAGAGATTGTAGTTGGTGCTGTTTATGATCCATCGAGGCAGGAATTGTTTGTGGCTGAGAGGGGTAACGGTGCTCGGTTAAATGGTGTTCCAATTTGTGTTTCGAAGATTCCCCGTGTCCAGGATGCTATGTTATGTACTGGTTTTCCTTACGATCTTCATGAAACTGTTGATGAACTCGTTCGTGTGTTTGGTGGTTTCGTCAGACGAGCTCAGGCCATCCGTCGTTTGGGTTCAGCCGCCATCGATCTTTGCTATGTGGCTTCGGGCCGGCTCGATGGATTCTGGGAACAACGGTTAAAACCTTGGGATACTGCAGCTGCCACCCTGATCGTTGAGGAGGCAGGAGGAATGGTTACAGATATGCTAGGTGATACCTTTATTCCGACACGAGATAGTGTTCTTGCGTCCAACGGGTCGCTTCATGAAGAAATGCTAGGTATATTGAGAGAGTGTTCGTGAGAGTCGTTCACTAAACCGGACAGATTGCACCCACCTTTGGACAGTTTTTTCTTTTGTCTCCGTAAAAACTCATGTTTTCTTAAGAAAATATCTTGGCATGAATCCTGCTTCTAATATGAGGTAGTAAATGATGATCGCAGGGTTTTCGGTTCTGAGAACTCATGGTTCTTTAAGGAGGTGTGGCATGCGTAAAATGACACTCATAACTATTACGGTGGGTGTTTTATTTATGTTTTCCCAACCTGTGTGGGCGCAAGAGCAATCGCTCTCATTTAATGTCGGCCTTTTTTCTATGCGGGGAGAAGACGGTCGAATATTTGATGATGTGCTAAATGAGAACTTAGAAGTATTTGACTTTAATCTACAAGATTTCAATGGTGTTTCTATAAGCGGTGAATGGAGCATCGATATTGGCGAATATTTAGAGGCTGGGGTTGGGCTGGGTTATTACAGTAGAAGTGTTCCTAGTGTCTACGCTGAGTTCGTTAATTTTGATGGATCTGAAGTCGCCCAGGATTTTCGTTTGCGGATTAGTCCTCTTACTTTAGTCATGAGGTTTTTTCCGTTAACAAACCATGCGGACATTCAACCTTATCTTGGTGTTGGAGTCGGGTTGTTTAATTGGCGATATAGTGAATCCGGTGAGTTTATTGATTTTTTAGCGGATGCCGAAATTTTCCGGGAACAGTACGTCGCGGATGGGCGTGATTTGGGCGGACTTATTCTTGGAGGAGTCCGTTCTCGCTTGACGTCGGATCTCACCGTTGGACTTGAGGTGCGGTACCAAAAAGCTTCAGGTCGCGTCGGTATAGATCAAGGATTTTTTGATGAACGTATTGATCTTGGAGGGTTGACCACTGAGGTTACATTTCAGATTGGGTTTTAAATTGAAGGAATGAATGGTCGTGAGGCAGGAGTCAAAAAGCGTAAATTGGCTCCTGCCTGGTCTCTCGGACTGTCACTTGGGCTTATAGATTCGTATAATTTTGTCACGATATGGCACGTCTTGTAAGTTGGCTTCAAGGTTTTGCTCTTTCCATTGGAGCACCAGGCCTTTTTTTTATTGCGTTTCTTGATTCTTCCTTTGTTTCACTTCCAGAGATTAATGATTTATTGGTTATTTTAATGGTAATTGAGAACCCGACGTTAATGCCTCTGTACGCGATCATGGCGACGCTGGGTTCAGTGGTCGGCTGTTTAGTTCTCTATTTTATTGGGCGACGGGGTGGACGCCGATTGGTGGAGCGACGTTTTGGCGGGGTTCGGCTAGAAAGGGCTCTTGACTTGTTGAGACGGTATGGCATTCTTGCTGTCGCCGTTCCTGCAGTATTGCCGCCACCGGCTCCCTTTAAGATTTTTGTGTTGTTGGCGGGAGTTGCACATGTACCATTGACACAGTTTGTGTCCGCGATTGGTCTTGCGCGTGGAGTTCGCTATTTTGGCGAAGGGTGGCTGGCAGTTCAATATGGCGAACAAGCTATAGATTTTTTGGAAGAAAATAGTAGGTCTGTGTCTATCGGGATCGCATCAATGGTTGTCCTTATAGTTGTGACTTATTTAATATGGAGCAGGATGCGACAGTCTAGAGAGGGTGTTTAGCTTCTGACTTCAGAGCATTATTCACTATTCACTGCGATCAGGTTTTGGATTCTAGTTATTTGAATACGAGTAAGTAGCCAAATGAAACCAGACATTTCTATTGTTATTCCTTTATTCAACGAAGCGGCCAATGTTGTGGAGTTGCATGCAGAATTGACCGAGGTGCTTAGCCAGCAGGAGTATTCCTATGAACTCATCTTGGTCGATGACGGTAGCACTGATGACACCTGTAAGAAATTGGAGGCGATACATTCGAAGGATTCTTGCGTTTCGGTTGTTCGTCTCAGGAAGAATTTTGGTCAAACGGCTGCCTTTGTGGCCGGTTTTGATCGTTCGCGTGGGCGTATTATTGTTACTTCCGACGGTGACTTGCAGAACGATCCGAGTGACATCCCTCATTTGGTAGATCAATTAGCTAATGGAAACGATATTGTGTGTGGATGGCGAAAAGATCGGCAAGATACTTGGCTGACACGTCGTTTTCCATCGATGATTGCAAATTGGTTGATTTCGGTCACGACAGGTGTGAAACTTCATGATTACGGATGTTCTTTGAAGGCATTTCGGGCAGAAGTAGTAAAGCCGCTCAGGCTTTACGGTGAAATGCATCGATTTATTCCTGCGATTGCGAGTGAACAGGGCGTCGATATTGCTGAGGTAGTCGTGAATCACAGGGCCAGACGGTTTGGGCGATCGAAGTATGGACTCTCAAGAACTATTCGTGTGATGTTTGATCTGGTAACAGTCAAATTCCTTCTCAATTATTCTACGCGACCGTTACAGATGTTTGGGCCTGCTGGTTTGCTCCTCGGCGTTATAGGTGGTGGTGTTACTGCGTATCTCGGTTATGTACGTCTGTTCGGTGGACAAGCTATTGCTGATAGGCCCCTTTTATTACTGGGTATATTGATGATCTTCTCTGGTGTTCAACTTGTGACTCTTGGGCTTTTAGCGGAGCTTCAATCAAGGACGTATCATGAATCACAGGGTAAGCCAATTTATGTAATACGTGAGGTTCTCGAGCATTCGGGTGCTTCGACCCCTTCCTCAGGGACGGTTATTAAAGATAACTAAAATAATCTGATCATGACATCAAACCCTGTGGCTGTAGCACGAGCGGTGCTTATTCTCGTGTTAGCGTCGATAGCGACTGCGGTGGCTGCTTGGCTCTTGCCTGCCTCTGTTCATATTGTCTTGTGGGAAGAAGACGAAGTAGCACGTATTGCGCTTTTATCTCCCTTTTCTAGCTTGTATCTGTATATTGCTGTTTCGCTTCTCGTTGTCACTTTTTTAGTATTGGTTGCGCATAAACGAGATAAGCTTTCTGAGTTAGCCAGTATTCTTTCGCCACTTGTTCTGTTATTGCTGTGGGTCGTTCCTTATCTTCCCCTACTACCTGACAAGTTTCCTCTTTTGGTTTCTTTGGCGGGACCTTTTCGGTGGGGCGTTGTCATTCTTTCTCTCTTTGGATGTTGCAGAATTTTTTTCGCTCATCAGAGATTTGGGACGCGTTTAATTCCTCATCTTAATCGCCTGAACGTATTTGTGGTGACCCTTCTTGTCGTGCTTGCGCTTGGGGTTCACGTAAAACGAGCTCAAGGAGAAACTGGCGATGAGCCGCACTATCTCATTATTAGTCACAGTCTGCTTGTTGATGGTGACCTTAATATTGAAAACAATCATGCAGAAAGACACTATGAAAGTTTTCATGAGGGGGTTATGCGGCCCCATGTTTTGGCGCGTGGGGTCAATGGTGAGGTCTATTCTGTTCATGCGCCTGGGCTTCCTGCATTAATGTTGCCATTTTATGCTGTGCTAGGTCGCTGGGGAGGAACGCTGTTTATTTCGTTACTCGCTAGTTTGACTGCCGTTGCAGTGTTTTCACTGGCTGGGCGTTTAACAAGTTTATCGTCCGCAGTGGCGACTTGGCTCGGCGTGGTGTTTAGTGTTCCGTTTCTACTGCAAGGGTGGCTTGTTTATCCGGAAATTCCGGCGGCCTTGATAATGGCTTGGGTAGCATTGTGGATATGGCGTGATGTGCCAGAACGTTTGGTTCTGTGGGGGTGGAGAGGAACGATAATTGCACTGTTGCCTTGGTTGCATACGAAATATTCATTACTTCTTGCGTGTGCGGCATTATGTCTTCTTGTCAGATTATGGCCGCGCATCCGTTTGATAGTGAGTTTTCTGCTGCCTATGATGGTTTCTGGATTACTGTGGTTGTTAGCGTCATATGTCATGTATGGAACGGTTAATCCAACCGCTGCGTATGGCACCCAAACAAATGAACTACAACTATCAAATATTCCGCGTGGACTTTTTGGTTTATTTGTCGATCAAGAATTTGGACTACTTATATACAGTCCGTTCTATGTCTTGGCCGCTTTAGGTTGTTGGGCATTGTTGCGTGCTCCCGAGACGAGGTGGCAGACTCTTGGAGTTACTGCGACGATAGTCATATTTTTAGGAAGTATCACACCATTCTATATGTGGTGGGGTGGTTATAGTGGGCCTGCCAGATTTCTTGTTCCCGTAATTCCCCTTTTCGGTCCAATGGTGGCAATGGGATTTGAGCGCTGTCGTGGTTCCGCGTGGAGTGGGCTCGCTTGGCTGTCGGTCGTGTTTAGTCTTACTGCGATGGCCGTGCTTGTATTTGATCCTGCGTTGAGATTGAACTTTAACGACCGTGACGGGACAGGCCATTTCGTTGAATTACTGCAAGGTGGTCTCGGCTTGACTTCACTCCTGCCAAGTTTTGTGAATGAAGACTGGGTTGCCCAATTATCCCGTGTTGGATTTTTGATTTTTGTGATGCTTGGTGGGTTTATTGTGACGGCTGTTCTTGCTGTTTCCAAAAAGCGATGGTTGCACTCTTTTTGGGCTGTTGGGTTTGGGGTGCTAGCGGCAGGAGTGATCGTTAGTGTCTTTGGAAGTATGGGTGCGAAATTAAGCGGGCAGACTCCGGTGGCGCAAAGGGGAAGAATCGAATTACTCAATGGATATAAACCTGATCATCTAGTAACGGTCAGTCCTTCCATCAGAAGTTGGTTATCAGAAGATGAATTTCTCGACCAGACAAGGATAAAACTTAAGACCAATAATCGCACGGGTTATCGACGACCCATCGAATTGTCGGGGAGAAGCGCGGGGTTATTAGCAGGACCACTTGAATTACCGGCTGGGCAGTACGAGATTAAAGTTATATTTGATCAAAGTTTTGCTGATGCGGGTGACGTCTGGCTCAGATATTACCGCGGTCCTACTTTTTTAACTCAAGTGTCTGCTAAAGATAAGAAGTCGGTGACATTGGATATTGCATTACCAGTTGAATTGGATAGTATTTATGTTGGCACGACTGACGATCGTCTCTTGCAAGCAGGAGTTGCTGTAGAGATTCTTCCTTATTCCATTGCAGGCTCTCGCGGGCTGATCGGTGAACGTGACCTTACAATGGTGGAGGCTCTTGATGCTAGTAAAGGCCAGTATGTAATTTACCTTGATTTAGAGGTATATCCTGAAAATGGAAGATGGTGGGTGCAGGGTGGTGGTT
>Ga0310344_10000777_pt1 | contig 24779 bp, 20 predicted proteins | sample HC15DNA20200_MG_FD_203801 | JGI IMG/M metagenome (GOLD analysis project Ga0310344, IMG submission 203801) | Marine microbial communities from station ALOHA, North Pacific Subtropical Gyre - HC15-DNA-20-200_MG | ecosystem: Environmental > Aquatic > Marine > Oceanic | place: Pacific Ocean: North...
AGTACAGAGACCAATCACATCACAAGGAAACTGCAGGTGTGTCCACATCAATCAAAGATCAAAGACCGAAGGTACGCCATATAGGAAGGGATGGTGCCAGAAGTGTAGGTCATGGGTTTACACAGAAAAGACATTTTGTATCTGTTGTAGGAAAAGAGTAGCCCATAAAACTCATCACCTAAGAATGAGAAAGATACTGAACGGTGCTGTTGAGATACATAAGTCTCAGATAGAGTGGTTCAGTGACAAACCGTCAAATGAATTAGTGTATGTCCAAGTCACTTTCATGGATAGAAAGTATCAGATCCCTCTCCAAATACTAGGAGAATGGGTTGAGAATAAACATCCAAATGATACACTAGAGAAGGCACAGGATACTGTTTGCGTGGTAAGGGGATCATAATGTGTTTAGATATTAGAGGACTATTCAAAAGAAAGAGAAAAGAACCAAAAGAGAAAGAAAACCATTATACAGATGAAAAAGACTTCTGGTATAGGAAGCCAGACGATTAATGAAATGTAGAGAATGTGGTAGAACTAAACGTAACGGAATGTGGAAGACTTTATGTTGGACAAAATACCAAATATGTGGTAAATGTGCAAGACGCATACATCCAGAATTGTATGCTGAGATAAACAAGACAAGATTGTTAAACCTTAAGAACATAAATACCAATAAAGAATAAGACAGTCGAGGTGACTAGAACACTAAAAACTCACCAAGGTGAGTGCCATATCAGGCAGATACCAACCAAGTTAGCCCAAGAGATTGTAGTAAAAAATCATTATTTACATAGAAAAGCACCGTGTTCATTCGCATGGGGACTGTACATTATGGATGAGATAGTGGGTGTAATTATGTATGGAACACCTAGTTCAGCACCACTTAGAAGAGGCATAGCAGGGGATGATGAGAAGGATAATGTTATTGAACTTACAAGATTATGGATAGATGATAAGATAGGAAAGAATGCCGAATCGTACCTGATAGGCAATACGGTAAAGAAAGTAAACAAGGAGATAGTGGTATCGTATGCAGAGATAGAGCAAGGACACCTAGGTACAGTATACCAAGCATGCTCGTTTTTGTATACAGGACTGTCAGCGAAAAGAACCAATTGGACGGTAGAAGGGATCGACAAGCATTGCCAGACGATTGCAGACAAGCACACCTCAGAAGAACTAAAGGCAAAGTATGGATCCAAATTCAAGCTTGTACCAAGACCAAGAAAGCACCGCTATGTGTTTATCAATGCCAAAAAGAAAAGACGGTTAGAACTAATAGATAAGCTCAAATATCCAATACAGCAATACCCAGTACAATGAATCAATGCAACTGTGAAACCCAACCGAAAGCTATGAATCAAATCAAAACTGAATCCCACGTCGTGCGTATGAATCAAATCATAGGTGAACCCCAAAATGTAACTATGAATCAACAATACTATGAAACCCGAGTAAGATTATGAACCATAAAAACATTGAAACCCTTAAAGACCATATGAATCACCAGATGAATGACACCCTAAGAGAACATATGAACCAAATGAAGTTAGAAACCCAAAGCTAAAGCGTAAGCCTATGAGTATAGAAACCCATTAAAGAATGCGAACCAAAAAACAACTGAACCCCATTCTACAATGTGAACCACACGAATTTAGAAACCCAAAATCTCAATGTGAACTTTATACGACAGTATACCCTACTGATTATGTGGTAGGGCTTGTCTTCACTACAGTCAACGGTAGTGGTCATTCAAGTCAGGTTTCATATTCAGGTACGGGGTTAGTCATTGCCCTACCACATATTTTATAATTAGCAATAGAGGGATCGAATGCAGATGCAACAAACAGATGATGAAAACGGTTCTCTAGGCATGAGTGTGCATAATTCGTGCCTAGAACCGACCGGTTGTACCGACGGGTACCCCAATGTTCATATATGTTTTGTACGTAGTAGTTGAATGAAACCACAAAAACAATGTAATCATGACTTTAGACAGCTTGCAGGATTCAATGTCTATGTCTGTAACAAGTGTAATGGAATAAGCGAAGATGGAAGAACCACAACTGCAAGAGTGGAAGTCACGCTTGATAAGAAAACAGCAGTGATTGAAGACATGGGCGGTGTAGTCACAGTATCACAAAAGAAAGAAAAGTAGCAAAAGAAAGAAAAAGGTAGCACCAAAAAGAAAGAAAAGGGGTAGTAAAATTTTGGGGTCCAGTAGTTCAGGTGAACAATAAAAATTTGGACCGAAAGCAAGCGTAAGTGGGGGCATAAGGGTGCGTGTATATAAGCAGGCGTGGGCATATTAATATACTCTAGACATGGGCATTAGGCATGGTAAAATTCTATAACATGTACTTACGTGTGTCAGAAGACGTTCCTGATAAGGATGTATCAGCCAAAAAACTTCCAAACGGAAGATACCAATTGGTAGGAAAATCCAAGAAATCACCAGGAAAGAAACTGTACAAGTTCGCAAGCAAGGAAGACGCAAAAAAGTACTGATTGCATATTTATATGATAGCATGTGGAGTATAGGACATGCCTATTGTAAAAAAGACAAAAACTGGTTATAAGGTCGTTAACAAGTATACGGGAAGAACATTAATGACAACTAAATCGAAAGCGAAGGCTTATGCCAGAAAAAATAAAGGATATTAGTTTCAGCGTAAAGGCTGGAACAAGGAGAGAAGAACTGGACGAGTTGTTCAGGGAGTTCGAGAGCGGTGCGATCAGCAAGGCAGAGTATTATAGAAGGTGTAGGAGTTTTAGAGTATGAATATTGTGGCACAAATATGGTTATGGAGCTGGGGAATAATTGTTGAAGAAGTGTAGTGGGTGTGGTGTACAGTTCGATACGGACACTACAGTGTGCGCAGAGTGTTATGACAAGCCCCGCATAAAGTATGAACCACCGCTAGAAGGACCGTTGAATGACGTGTTATACGGACATGAGGGAGTGACGTTTAGACATGGTGGAGACTATGGGGATGAGCCAAGTGGGTTTACAGTGTGGGCTAGGAGGAAGCATGACCTATGAAGAGGTATGGGAACCAAGGAATATCGATGAGGGAGATCGCAGAGGTGGCGGGAGTGACAACGCAAACGCTGATGAATAGTATTAGGCTGTTGGAACCATATGTGGAACAGTTGGAAGCCGAAAAAAAAGCCCCCGATCGGGCTGGACCATAGGCGTACAAATTTAATTTTATACATAAGCATACCGTAGAAAATTGTATGCAAACAGGAAGAGGCAGAAGAACCACCCCGAAACATGTTAACGTACCGAAGATAGGAAAGGCTGTAGGTGGGTTTGCAGAGGGTGTTAAGACGCAGGCTATCGATTATCAGGGAGTCGTAAACCCAGAATACCGTTCAAAATCAGTATTGAATAGGGCTGCCGAGAGCGTGTTCGCTGGTGATATGGTGACCGCTGGAATGATAATATCACGGAACCCTGCTAGGTTTGCTGGAAACGTGGCACTGGAGGCTGGCATATTGGCGACACCCGTGGGGGCTGCCGCAAAGGTTGCTACAGCAGCTAGGGTGGTACCAAAACTATTGAGACAGGAGAAACTGTACCAAGTGGCTGGCAAGAGTGACAGTATGTGGTATCATAAGAAGCCAAGCCAATTTTATACAGAAAAACAGCTAGCTGACGATAAAATGGCTAGACTAAGAACCGTCACGGTACCAGCAAAGGAAGCCAAGAGACTAGAAACAGGGAGAATAGTTAGACGAGATGCTAAAATACCAAAGGGATATGAATACTACTTTGGGGGAGGTCCGTACTTTAAGAAAGCCGATGGAACGCTTGATTTGCAACGTCGCGCAAACATGCCAGTACCAAGAAATAAACCTATACGAGCAAATACCTTTGAAGCCAAGATGGCAAAGGTGATGAAAATAAAGGACAAGTCACGGAGAGAAGCCGAGATTACCAAGCTATACAGTAGACGTTCATTGGATCAATTCGTTCCGAAAGAAGCCCAAGGCAGACTTCAGTCTAAGACAATTGGTAGTGAGGTTAAATCCCATTCATTGCGAGGAGACGAATTTGTTGTTCCGCTCAAGTATAATAGAAAGGCAAAGACTGTAGCCACATTTGGTGAAACTATGCCATGGTATAACCGTGTATTCAGACCATATCAATCTAGATCCAAATGGGTGAACGCATTGTATGAATCTGGGCAATATGCAAGGTACAAGAAAATACCAAAGTCACAGAAGGTAAGGAGTGTTAGAACTGGTAGAAAACAAAGGGTGTTGCAAGGGGATGAGTACTATAAGACATTTGATAATGTTGATCTCGATGTAATGAAGGCGAGAGGATTCAAACCACGAACCGCCACCCAAGACAGGTATGACATGTACATAAAGATCGGTCAGGATCTTAGGAAAGTAAAACAAAGGACCGAAGGCACAGCGATAGGTGGATTGGGTGCATGGGGTGCTGCTAAAGCATCACAATATGGAAGAGGTAGAAATGCGTAATTTACGGGACAGTAAAGGCAATACGAGATCGAGACACCACAAGAAAGTGACCGCACACCTGCATCCGAAGGGGCGAACATTAAGAGGACGTGCCCCACAGACGATGAGAGCAAAGCCTCACTCAGCACAACGTGTTCCAGAGATTGAGAGAAAGAGAATGGCTGCGATAAAAGCAGGAGTCATTGGGACATCAAACGTTGACCGCTATCTGGCAAACAAGCAATTAGATTTACTAACAACTCGCTCAGGTGATCTAACTAACTTTAATCCAGATATACATACAATGAGTATAGCAGAACCTGATGGGGCGTTTGGACGTATTGGTTTAACTCTAGATGGTAAAAAGAGATCAATGGCGCGACCAGAGACTGATTGGACGAAATCATCTCAGAATCCAAACCGTCATAGGAAACTTGGGCATACGTATATGAAAGCAGCTGGAAAGTATGGTCCTACTGGAGGTACACCAACCCCAATAGTATCTAAGAAAGGACAATTTGCGAGAGCCGAAGATGTGTATGGTAATATTTTATTTAATGTGGGTCCTGATTATAACCGTAGGAAACAGAACCAAGTGAGGCTAGCCAAGGCTGGACGATCACCACCAGAATCAATGGCACCAATACGGGTATGGAAAAAGGAAAGAGATGCTTACGGAAACCCTGTGCGAGTGAAAAACCCGTGGTATGATAAAGTGTATGGTGAAAGATCGACAACCGATGCAATACATATCGCAAGCCCAGCTGAATATAATCAAAGGATAAGACAAGGAGCCACCCACAAACAACTAGTCGATGCGTTTAGGGAGGGGGATCCTGCTACTGGTTTGGAAGTTAGACCATACTACCTTGATAAATATTCCATGCAGAGAGAGGGACCGACACAGCCATCAGTTAGAGATATAGGGTTTGCATGGAAAGGTGCACAATCAGCTGTAACTTATGAGTTGGGGCGTCTTAGGCAGGGACTACCGCTATCTCCTTTTAGGAGAAAAACGGTCTTCTGGTTTGAGTAACTCCATTTTTATAACTTGGTAGATGGCTAAAAAAGCGATGGCGAAGATTGACCGCTGGATGATTATAGTGACAATCGGTATAGCCCTAGGTGCTATCGCTCCATTCATAGCTCCAACCATAGAATGGGATCGTGACATAGCAACCGTTGAGAGAGAGCAGATAGCAAAAGAAACCGATGAGCGATACTTTAGTAATGTAGCGGAAAAGGTTGAGGAAGCAAAGGAAAAGGTCCGCGATCTGATGGCGGAACATGAGGCAGCGAACCCATGAGTATTGAATCATCATTAATCATAGCTGCGTTTGTCATTGTAGTTGGTACGAGCCTATTCACGTTTATGCGAGTAGAGAAATTCATTGATAAGTATCAGTCTAAAAAGAAACAAATTTAATTTTATAAGTATGCTTGTGTGATACAGAATATGTCAAAAACCGAATACGCTCTTAAGTCTAAAAGAAGAGCTGTATCAAGACTTACCAGAAGAAGACCAAAACCACAATCACACTATAGAAGTGGTCCTCGCGGAACAACAGTTAGAACAACTCCTGGAAAAGGTCAGTATAGAGGACCTCTTGTTCTTCCAAAAAGAAAAACACCAAGAATACCTATGGCTATTGGCAAAGCATTAGGCGCATCAACAAGACAGGTTGTAAGAAAAGCACCAAGGGGACCAAGATCATTCCCAACTAGAACTGGAAGAGTAGCTGGTAGGGCTATCAGATCTAGAAAGCCAAGCAGACCAACAAGATCATTCCCTACAAGAAGTGGTCCACGACCAATGAAAGCGTAATTTAATTTTATAAGAAAGTATCAGTAATACTATTTATGAATTTCTGGAATCCATTTATTAGAATGGGTAGTAGGATTGTAAAAACAAAGAGAAGCGGTAGTGTGGCATTTGGATATAAAACAAACGAACCTGAGGAATTGCTTGGGTATAGATGGTATGGAGATTCTCCAGTGGATAGAAAAATAGGCATGAGACCAACAAAGGAGATGCCAAAGCGCAAACCAGATATGATGATTTTGGGTGAGGGTGCAAGGCATAGAATAGGACCACTCGGCATAATAAAATCAAAGGTATTACTGGCAGAAAGGGGAAAGATGGACATTGCTTGGGGCGAAAAGATGAAAAGCCAAACAACAGATATTGTTCTTGGAAGAAGATCTGTTGAAGTCCCATCACGAGCAAAAGTACAAGCCAAAGCAAGAGCAGCCGAACGTAGAATAAGAGGACCAGTAGTGGAAAGAATTGTGGAAGATGGAATGCCATTGACTGTACGTAAACATGATACTAAAATCACCGCAGGTATATTGGGAACAATGGGTGCCGCAACAGCCCCAGTTGCAGACACGATAGCTGGTAAACCTGTTAAGAGAGCGATTGGAAGAATAGGTCAGAAACCAAGACGTACACCTACAAGACCTCAGAAACCAAGAAGAGGTAGACGAAGATGACTAGGATGAGAAAAGGTAGCAAACTTGGAGCACGAAGTATTAGAAATGCCAAGAAAATAAGTCCAGGAGTTAAAGCAAGACCTAAACATGTAACCCCTAAACCTACTCGACCAGTAAGACCAAAAACAGCACCAAAAAAAGTAACTGTTGGTAAAGTACTAAAACGTGCAGTACCACGAGTTCCAAAAGCACATGCAATGATTGGCTATGCAGCTTCAACGGCAGTTAGAGCAGGCATGGCATTAACAAAGTCAAGAACAGGTGCATTGCAAAAATATGTCAATAGAGGAATGCTGGCACCAGATGCAATACGTAAAATAAAATCCAATCAAGAGGCAGATAATATATTAAGAGAGATGCGTCGATTAGATCGAGATGTAAAACCACTTGGTGGAATGAGTGACAGTGCATGGGGATTTATGAAACATCAAGAAATGAAATTAGCTAGAATGGACAGACAAACACCATCCAGACGTAGTACAGATAAACTGTCAAGAACAGGACTTACACCAAGACAAGCTGATCTAATTATTAAAAGACAAAAAAAGTTGTTGAGTGAAGGTGGTGAAGCATCTGATAAACAATATCTCACATTACGTAACTTTGGCAAACTACCAGATGAGATGGACTTGCCTATGAGTAAACAGGATGCCTCAAAACGAATAGGTGCAGAAGTTACTAGAAAGTACGGTAAAGATTCATTCACAGTAAGAAAGATGGGACAAGGATTTGATGATCCGTGGGGCGTATGGAGTCCATAGAAAATCCCCCATCACACCGCGTGAAAGGATATAGTGGAACGGCAGCCAGAAGGGTGGACAAAGCACAATTCCCTAGTGAGGCTGATTTAGATAGGAAACTAGCAGGCAGAGGCAGGAGATACCACTAATGCAATGTCAAACATGTTGGAAGGACACACAGGCACGACCATATAAAGGGGAATGGACATGTGTGAAATGTATTGGAAAATACGAAAAGTATAGAGATAAGATTTAATTTTATATCTAAGTATGTCTTACACAATGTATGATTATGAACATGTTGTTCTTAGGGATGATGTCCAAAGCAGTTACAAAATCCACAAGCGGAACCGCAAGTCTAGTTACAAAACTAGCAAGCAAATGGACGAAGTAAAATGGGTATCTCTGATATGATGTCATTCTTGGTTACCAAACCAGCCGAGAAAGTAGGTAAAACTGGAGGAAAGGTGTCTAGTATGTTAGACACCATAATGAATAGATGAGAGGCGTAGCTGGCTGGCAGATGATAGGTTCTGCTATGGGATCTGTTGGAGGAATGGTAAAAAGATGTGGATCAAATATGGGTGGAATATTTGACTGGGGGCGTAGATAATGCCATTCGTCAGAGCACATAGACGACGTGTTAATGGAGTCTCTAGATTGGTAAAGTTACACAAACGAAGAACAAGAATTAACCATTAGTGTAAATAAAATAGATAATTCATTTTTATAACTATGTAAAAAGCAACCAAAAATATGCCATCATACCGTGCATATTCTCATGCAATTGAGAGAAATTTAATTTTATATGATAGTGGTTTATTAGATAAACCATGGCAGCAAAGAAAAGACCAATCAGAAAAGGTAATCGGCTTGCAGCAAACGCACTCAAAAAGACAACAGGCGGAGCAGATAGAAGATTAAAAGCTCACATGAGCGGTCACAAAAAACGTATCGGTAAGAGACTATTAGGTCACCGAGGCTAAGCCCACCTAGAAATTTAATTTTATACGTGAGTGGGATTAGTAATAACTATGGGTTATTATGACAATTTATACAAGTCTGTATATGATAGTGTCTATAAACGAAATTTTGCGCGTGATTCAGCATGGAGAATGGCAAAGGGTGCAGCAAATAGAGCAGTATATGATGCAAAACAACGAGATGTAAGGGCTGCCGAAAGTGGTAGTGGAAGATTATCAACGATTTACAAAGCATTGATGAGAGGGCAAACCGTTGTGGCACATAAACCACCAGAGAAAAGGGTTGACATGACGCCTGATGAGGCAATGGCAGCAATTTACAAGGCAGCTGGAGTATCTACATCAAAACTTGGGTGGGAGTCTGATGAAGTAACTGGTAATTGGACGAGAACACAAGGCGATATAGGAAGCCTTACACCAAAAGAACGCCGAAAAGTGTTTGCAGTAATGCAGACAATACAGGCAGGTGGTCAGGTCACATCTGGTGGAAAGAAAATTGACCCAAAGTCTGTAAAACTATTGTTACAGAATTATGGCGAACTTCCAGGTGATGTGAAAATACCAAAAGGGTTCACTCCAGAGTTAAGAATGATTGATGGTAAGATGCAGATGGGGCTTACACCAACAGGATCAAAAGATGATACTACTGCTTACTTTAGAAAGGTTGAACGTGCAGAGGTCGGCAAGATGGCTAGAGAAGCTGGAGTTCCAGAGGGTAGAGAATATGACGTACTTATGAATTATGTACAGAATGAAAAGGGACAATTCATGCCAAAAGCAAAAGTGAAACCGTTCACACGACAGGTCACATTCAAGGGAACAAAAGAAGTAGTAGTTCCAGCGAAATTGGGGAAAAAAGCAAGAGAACATTACGAGGCACAGGGAGTCAAAGTCAAGTATAACACACCACGTGCAACAGAAGAACAGTTAAAGAAAGGTATCACCCCAAAGACAACCACAACACTAGTTTACCCAAAGTCTCCAGTACAGGTACCTGGTGTTATGAGTCCAGAGGCAATAAAATACTATCAGGATATGGGAGCAACCGTGTCAGAACCAATGTCACAGATAACAGATGCACAAATAAGAGCACATGAAAAACAGGGAATGGATGCATACCATTACAGTCAAATCATGGGCAAAGAGGAACGACCAGTAACATTACAGGACTTGGAGGAAGTCGTTGGTAAAAAGGAGGCACCTAAATTATTCGAGGCACAACGTGCAGCACGTAAAGCTGCAGATGCAAAAAGAACTGAGACTAAAGTTGATTGGGGTGACAAGTCTGCTGTATTTGGAGGAGTTAATTTATCTGGTACAAGTGTAGGAGAAAACCTATCACCAGAAGCAAAGGACTACTATGCATCATTAGGTGTACAAGTGACATCAAGCGGTCCAACAAAGTCATCTATCTATTGGGGAAGCACAGGTAAATCAGTTACAATACCAGGTGCATTATCAGCAGAAGCACAAGAGTTCTACAAAAAAGCTGGTGTGAAAACAAGTATCACGACAGGCAGTGGTCAAACAGTTGCAGGACACGGTGTAAGACGATCTTCAAGAAACCCTTATGGAGGTAAATCTGCTATTGGCACTGCATGGGGTGCACATAAGGCTTCAGTGCTAGGACAAGCAAGAGGCATACTTGAAGATGAACAGAAATGGCATGCTGAGCAGGAGACAAGACAAAAAGAATGGGATGAGTATTACAAGTGGGTAGCAGAACAAGAGAAATTATACAAAGCACAAAAGAAAGCTGAAGAAGAGGCTGAGAAACAATATCAGAAAGACTTGGCAGCATACAAAAAGAAAAAGGGTCAGGAAGAGATGGCTGATTGGGCAGCACCAACAGCATATAGAAAGGATCGTATACAGAAACCAAGAAGACGTCCAAGACAACAGATAATGCAAGATGCGCAATCTGCAGTAAACTGGGGAATGCTATCAAATCCATTTGAGGCTGGAACCCTAGGGGGAATGGGAAGACCTTTGATTCGACAAGAAATAAAACAAAGAGCAAAGGCAGCTGGAGTCACGCCAAGAGAATACCGTATGGACTTCTTCTCACCACAGATTAGGCAAGATATTAGACAGACGGTTAAAGCAAAGACAAAGGGTGTAGGTGCAAGACCACAAACGAGAACAACACCATTCTTCTCACCAGCATACATACTTTCTGGATTTGGAATGAAAGGAGGTAAGAAACAATGAGTCTAGACGGTCGTACTTCAGGACGAAGGTTTGGTGCAAGGAAATACGAACCAAGTCCATTCAAGTCATATGAAGCAGCTGCAGCTGGCGAGACTACTTATGATGATGGTAGTGGCGATACAGAATACAATCAGGCTGGTCGTCAGATGCTTAACGAAGCACCAGCAAGACAAGGACGTCCAGGTAGAGATTCAATATTTTCACAAAAGTCGTTAGAAAGACAGGGTAATACTTCTGGTGGAGGTGTACTTCCTGCAGCATATGCAGTGTCCCAAGAGTCACCATTAACAGATCCAAACGAACGAACTAAAACAATATTTGGAGTGGAGAAAGCAGAGTTTGACTTAAACACTGCATTACAGGTTAAACAAGATGCAGAATCTGAGAAGATGGATATTAAGTCACAGAAGACAGCATTGAAGGCACAGTATAAGGCAAGACGTGGATTACCAAACCCAACAGATTATGAAGTGGCACAAGAGTCACCGCAATATTCAGGACTTTTACAGCGAGAGAAAGAAATAGGAATGTCGATAGAAGACTTGGATGACATCATAAAGGAAAAGGAATCACAGATTACAATAGGCGCAATGAGATATGGTGCAGGTGGGGCTGGCGCAAAATCAAAGCTTGTTGAGGAATTTCAGTATGATGTAAAGTCAATCAAGGATGTGAATCCTATGGATAAAATATCAAAAGCCCCAGAAGGACAGGCTGGTCTTATACAGGCAAAACAAAGAACCAAACAAACAACTGGTACACTTACTGATCCTACATTCTCAAATCAAAATGTGGTTGTCAATGAGCAATCAATAGACAGAGGAAACACATTCGCAAAAGATGTTTTAGGATTCTTTGGTGATTCATTCACACAGTCTTTTGTCCCAAAGGCTTTCGCAGCAGAAGGATCCGCACCACAACCAGACACCAAAACAGAAACCATTGGTGTGGATTATCTGAAACATATGAAGACGTTTGCTTCAGATGTAAGCGGTGGTGCACTTAGAGCGGCACAGGACTTTCTTGATATCGGTGCGGTGCCTACAATGCTATTGGGACCAGAGTTGGATCAAAAGGCAAAAAAGAAAGACCAACGTGTAGTATCATCACGTGGTGTTAATACAACACCAGAGATTGCATCTAAAATGATGGATGCTGACCCGATGATGATGTTTGACAAAGGATTCGAGTATGACACGGGTGACCGATACAAGACAGATTACACTAAAGGATTTCCCACAATACATGGCGTGAAAGGCACGCCACATACACGTGGACCTAGCGGAAATCTAAAACACCAGAGCATGACAACAGCATACACTAGTGCATTATTTGATATTGGGCAAGCTGCTGCTACTGGGAAAGGTCATGTCTCTGCTGGACTGAAGCTGCGCATGGTAAACAAGGAAGCGGCAAAAAGAGGTCCTGTTGCAACAGGTTCTGACATTGCATTAGGTTTAGCAGGTATGGTTGTGGGTGGTAAAGGTTTGCATCAAGGTTTGAATAAACTACTCAAAGGTGGTTTAGGTAATATGAAAAAAACACAAGACACAGCAAAGAAAGGTCTTGATACATCTCGTAACTTTACTTATGACACACCGATATACGAAACACGTGGAAAATTGAAGGGTAAGAGAACTGGTACACTTCGTAACAAAGGGTTTAGTCTTGGGTCAGTTGGTGGAGAGAATTTGGGAGATTTCTATAAAAAAGGAACACAGAAGATAGTTAGTGATACAATAAGAACGAAAGGAAAACTTGGAAGATTTCCAGGTATTGCAAAACGCAGTGGATTCAATAAACGACTTAGTACGATGGGGGCTGTTACAGCTGGCGCTGGCGCAATAGGAATAAGCACAAACCCACAGGATGCTTATGCATTTCCAGTAGGTGCTGGAATTAAGGCTGGTGTAAACATTGTAAGTAAAGCTGGAAAAGGAAGTAAAGCATTCGCACCACCAACAAAAAAACAATTAAAGTATCTAGCAGATCTAGGAGTTCATCCAAATCAAATACCAAAAACAAAGATAGGCGCATCTGATTTACTCACAGATCTAACAGGAAAATCACTTCCTCCAGCAGCACGTCGTGGTAGAGGTCGAAAGAAGAAACTGGTACAGGCAAAAAGGACATCTACAGCTCTTGGTTATTTTGATATGTACAAAGATTCAAAAACTGCAACAGGTCTCTCACAAGGAGGATTCCCATGAGAGCCACATGGATACAACCTCAATATGAGGAAGAGAAAACGGTTCACAAACCAACTGGTATTGATAAACTGATAAACAAACCTAAGAGAGGTCGACCAAAAAAGATGAGAAAAATCTTCATCTCAGGTGAAAAGGACTGGAACAAGGCAATGCGAAAGTTAAGGAAGCGTGAGAGAAATGGCGAAGCGAACTAGATATCAAGCTGGGCAGAGACCAAAACCAGCAGCCACTGCTGCTATGGGGACAATCACAATACAACCAGAGCCAACTGCACCTCCAACACTACGTGATGCATCCACACCACAACTCGGTTATCTTACTTCGAGTGGTTATGTTGATGTAAGCAGAGAAGGCAGACCGATCCCTCCCGAGAGTGAGGAAGGACAAGCCATCCAAGAGGTGTATTCCGAACAATTTGATACCACCATCGACAACGCTATTCAGTATGACCGATTTGCAAGATATACTAAAGGTGAGGCATCAATTGAAGACACATTACTAAACACTGGTACAACGAATCGATACCAAGGTGCTGGAATAAAATCTAATCGTGATAAGCTTATCAGGGCATACTTTGAGGAAAGAGGAATACCACTTACAGAGCAATTCAAAAACGTAAACCTATCACCAACTAAATACAGAGAAGCCCGTGCTAGAGCAAAGCTTGCAACAGATACTGGTGTACCAATGGGAGATCTCAGAGATCTTCTACCAAGTGCTGATGATTATAGAAAATCAGGTCAAGCAATGCCTGCTGTTCCAGCTGATGCATCAGATGATGTCAGAGAGATAGTTGCCAGAAGAAATGATTTCTTAATTAGTTCAGCCGAAGTGAAGGCTGCTGCAGAACGTACAGCTGACAGTGCTCAGGTTAAAACCACTGGTGTAGGTGTGATACCTGGCGTACCAGCAATGTTAAGTGGATATTTTGTCGCTGGTGGATTATTAACACAGCAGAACATACTAGGTTCAATTGGTAGGTCTGTCGTTGATCCATTAAGACAAGCAGCAAAAGCAGATAAAGTGATTGCGGGAAAGAGAGGAACTGGCAAAGGCTACGATCCTGTTAGTCGTACAATCGCAAAACAAGACCAAGACCAAGTGGAACGAGAGGAACCAATGGACATGTATGCGGCTGTTGGACTCGGTGAGAGAATAATAGATGACGGAGGAGTCGATGATTATAGAAACATTAACCCATTTGAAACTGGAATTGGAACCGCCACATTACGAGCAAGTAAAGCAGTTGCTGTTCCAGTTGAACAGCTTGGAGCAATGGGATACTATGCAGTTTCTGGCACACCTATGGAAGAATGGAAGATTAAAGAATCAGCATTAGATCTCTTGATAAATCCGCTAGTTGAACCACTAGCACCATATCTAACATCATACAGTGAAATGAATATCACGGGTGATTGGGGAGCAAACATATCAGAGTTTGGTGGTGCAACAGCAACATCTCTTGGAAGAATAACTTCAATGTCAGAACAAGAACAAGCAATGTACTGGCAAGAGGTTGGTAGAGTTGGCGGTGAGTCAATTGATAAATTTCAAAAGTATCCTGCATATTACACTCTAACCGCACTCGGTGAAGTTCCATTAATGTTAATGGGTGCTGGTGAAGTCGGTGTTGGTGCAAGAGTTAGTGGAAAGATAGCCGCTGCCGCTGTAAGATTGGGTGGAAGTAATGCAGCAAGAACAGCTAGGGTGTCAGGTAAGAAACTTGTGGATGATATAGCAAAGGCGGATGCAGAAGTAACAAGACTAGAGAAAGGTACAGGATTTAACAAAGTAGAGTATGACAAACTTACAACAAAGAGAGCAGAGATAGCAGAAAAAATTAATTATGAAATCGGGGTTAAAGTAACCCCACGTACAACAGGTGACGAAGTGCAGGGTATGCTATATGAGATGTTTGGGGTAGGACCACAATACGCAAGATCAGTTCCAAAAAGTCAAAGAAACTTAGTTGATGACTTGATTGGGGTAGATCGCAAGATGGGAGAGATGACAAAACCAGTTGGTCCATTCCAACCAACCGAAGCTGGTTTTACAGCCCAGAGAAAGGCTACACAACTCGCTAATGCAATACAGAAAAGGGAAGATTTACGAACACAGCTTCTCAAACAAACCAATCCAGGAGACAGCGATGAGGGACGAGAATTATACAGAGTGATAATGGCAAAGAGTGATAACAGATCTCTTATCCCTGCAGTTCAAAAACAAGCAGATGACGTTGAGAGATTCTGGAATAATAAAGCCGACTTTATAGAATTTGGAACAGTAGACAGAGTACGTAAATTTGGAAGGGATATTAAATGGGGTATAAAGAAACGCATACTTCCATACGATATCAACGTCGGTGATAGAACTGTTCTCAGAGGTCAGTTTGGTTACACAAGAGCTGTAGGTCAAGGAGGTGTGGCATCAGTAGCAAGTATGAAAACTGGTCCAAAGTTGATACCAATGTCAATAGGAGCAGCACTGGGTTTGGCTGGACCTGGTCCAATGTACATACCATCTGCAGAGGCGACATCTGTAGGAAGATTTGCTTTGAAAGATACACGAACACCATTCGAAAAACTCAGGGGAGCCCCAGTTGAGACACAGCCTGACTTGTCAGTTAGTGTAGAAAGATCACTTCTTCAGGCACAGTTTGGTGGCAGTTACAATAGAATGAAAATGCTTGATACAATGCTTGGTGGAATGCTAGGTAGAAAGGCTTCAGAGGCGGGATCACAAGCTGAGTTACTATCTAGTATATTTTATTCCAAACCAAAAACTACAATACCAGACCGTGAAATAACATTGAAAGCTGATACAACTACACAGCAAGTAAGAGTCGGACGGCTTACTCCAGCAACAGCTGTCGTGGAGCAACCAAAGAAGGGTAAAGCGTTTGAGGAAATTCTTGCGTCAGATCTAATAATAGAAGCACCTCATATTGATACACGAACAGGAGAACTGGTCGTAGGATTTGAAAAATATGGCATGGTAGGAAACCAGATGAAGAAAGGAGTATCTCCTGACAAAGCACCAGTAGACAGAGCCCCAATACAGTTTGGTGGTAGGTTTGAAGGACAGCCACTTACTCCAACGGAAACAATGCAGGTGTATGATATGGGTGGGCTTGGCGGATACAGAGGTCCTACTGCCGCATTTGAAGGAATCCCAACTCAAATGGAAGTAGCACGGGCATTCCAAAGAGCAACAACTACAGCACGTGGAGCATCTTGGGCTGGGGATACTAGGGTGTGGGGGGCATTACCAAAGACAGGAAAGAGAGTTAGAGGTGTGGCAGAAGAATCTGAGCCAGGTTATGGAGTTTATTATTCAGGCTTACGTACTGAGGGATCCGTTGACCCAATCGTTGAAGGCTTTATGAAACTTGGAAAGTTCACAGATATAGACGCATTGCCAAAAAGTAATCCACTTTCACTGGAGTATAGAAAAGCAAGAAGCTCATTAGTAAATCTTGAACTTGAAGAAAAAAATCTTATGAATAAAGTAAAGATAAACAACGTGCTTACAAGTGGAGTCACTTGGTCAAGTATAGAAAGTGATGACTTCCTTAAGACGCTATTCAAAGTACCAGCAAAAAGCAAGAAGTCCATATCAACAACTGATTGGACAAGAGTAAGAAAGTTACAAGATCAGGTGCAATTTCTTGAGCGACAACCACAAACAAGAGCCACACGTGATAGTCTGCGAAAGGCAAGAACAGAGCTGGACACATTACAGTATGATACACCGACACCAACACAAGAAGACTTTGTTAAAGCAATGGTTGCATCACCTGAAATTGCTAGTATGTTTAGAGATGGGGATACTGTAACTCAGTTAGAAAGAGCATTAACAAAGGATATCTCGAAGGATAAAAAGAAAGGACTTAATGATTCATTAAAGAAAATAAAAGAAGCTGAAAAGAAAATCATTGGTTATGAAGAAAGGATTGATGAATTAAACAAACAAACTCTGAAACTCGACAAGTCCGACCCAAAAACCAAATACAAGGCAGCAAAGATATTACCTGAACTTGGATTCTTAGACAAGAAGATTTCACTCGAGGAGGCTACAATTAGAACTGAAAAGAAAAGAGCCGCAGACCTCATAGATAGTTTGGACATGTTCCTTGGAGAAGAGGTAAAGTACAAATCAATAGGTGACAATCTTGCTATATTAATGCCAACTGGTCTAAACAAAGAATTGCTCATGACTGATGAACAATTCAGTCGTTTGGGTAAGATACAGAATTTGAAGGATGGTAAACGAAAAGAAATAGCAGATCTGGAAAGACGTGCCCCAGCAGCACAAGAAAGAGTTGAGATTAGTGTAAAGATACCTGGTGAGAAAGAGGTAACATCCCGTGACTTCTTGGAGGATATACAAGTCATGGACAGAGTAGAAGCTGTAAATCCAAGAACTGGCGTAACAGAGACTACAAAACTTCCAAAAGGAATTACAAAATTCACAGGTAAAACTGGAAGAGAGGGGGGTATGCTAGATAATGTTCAGACAACAACATCCGAAATAGAAGGGGCAGTTGTGGATTACGAAAAGCTGTACGGTAAGGATGCAAAGAAGATGTTGATTGCACACTATGGTGAGAGTGTAAGAAACAAGGGAACTGATGTTATCAAAGTGTATGGTGCTAATGAGGGCGGAGTGCCAACGTCGGGAAAGAAAAAGAGTACCTACCTAGTTGGGTTTAATCCAAAGGCAGTAGATACACTAGAAAAACAACTAAACATTGGAGTAAGTCCTGTATTTGAAATAAAAAAGTATAGGACGGTAAAAGGCAAATGGATCCAAAGGCTAAAGAGACGCGCCAAGTCAAAAGAGGTACCTGTGTATGGTCCTCGTTTCGTTGGGGAACACCAAGTGTTTGAAATGCATACACCAACTACTGAAAACGCCGCAAAAATGGTAAATGAATTAAAGTCCAAACAACAGGGCATTGGTGTAAAGTCTCCAGCAAAGCAAACATTCGATGTTAATACAAGTGTAGACAAAGATGGAAACTTGGTTAAAGGTAAATTAACATACACTGCACAAACACATCGAGCCCGAATGGAGGCAGGGATAGACAATGATCCAGTAAAACTGAAAGAGGAACAAATGGCTAAAGAAAAGGCAATCAAACAGGTTGAGGATGAGATCAATGACCTGATGGGAAAAATGGAAGATTCAGATCAAATAGTAAAGGAAGGGCTACCATTATGGAGAATGTATCAGAGAATGTCATTTGGTGAAGCAGCAAAGCAAGATGTCCCTCAAGCAGGACTTAAGAAAGGACAGAAAGAGAAAGACTTGGATGTGGAATATGAAATGGATCCATTCTGGTTACGAAGTTCCGCCTTCCAGAAGATGAATGAAAATGTGGATAATTGGGAAAGGACAGTTCAAGCTGTCGATCAAAGTATCGCAACTAAGACAGATGTGATAAACGTTCTTGTCAATAAAGTGAATTACAAGGCATTCATTGGTGGTACTGGCAGGAAGCCAATCATAAGGAGAAAATTACTCATGAAAGACGATTACCCAATGGAAGATCTTAGTCAAACCAGAATACCAGTAGGACCTGATGGTGAAACACCAGTTGGAATATTTGCAGAGCCATTAACCGCAGATGACTTTAGACGGTTCTTTGATGACGACATACCATTAGACGACAAGACAATGGCTGTTAATGAAAAACAATATTGGGATGCAGTACTTGATGCAGTGGAAGCCCCAGACCCAGCTGTTAAGAAACTAAAATCACGATGGGACGATATCAATGATACTGAAACATTAACTGAAGTAGAGAAAAAGGAAGCGTTTAGAGGAGAGGCGATGCAGATAATAAACGACTCATTAGGTACAAATCCAAACGTGTTAGGTGGAACACAGGCTGAAATGGATTTCCGCAAAATGGTTGGCATGATTCAGGATATAGAGGAGGCTGCTAAGGTGAGACGTGAGTTCTATCGAAGTAGACCTATGGTTGTAGATAAAATGCTTAGAGCAAAAGAAGCAAGAAACGTATTCAGAAATAATATAGTTCGTCCGAAAAAGGTTGGTCAAGGTAGAACTGCAAATGATCCATTAATTAGTGCAACTTACGCTGCTGAGGATGTCGTAAAATTATGGGAGGGTGGCATTCCAAGAAAACTTGGAAGTCGTGAGAAATTCATCAAGGACGGAAAAGTCATAATCCCAAGAGACGAGGCAGGTAATATAACAGACCCATATCTGAAAGATTTGTTCCCTGATGGATTTTTACCAAATGAGATTACAGTACCAACAGAATTTGGATATAGACAAAGTACATCAACGGGATCGCTGCCAGCACCAAAAGACAGCAAGATGCCAATCAGTAAACCGATACCTTTCCAAGGATATGTTGAAATCGAGTCTCCGAAATACGGAACTATAAAGATTCCAATATATGGAGAAGACGACAGTGTGGTGACTGCTGCAAGAGTACAATTCACACCAAGTAATGTCGTAAGGAAAGAACAGCTTGGACCTAACCAAGTATGGGTAATGTCAACAAACATGAAAGGCATACATGGTAAAGGCAATGCAAAGACAGGGGAAGATCTCTTTGGCGGTAAAAGATATCAAGCAGAAGGCATGATGCCTGGAGAACGTGCATTCGGTGTCATTACCAAGAAAGAACCAAATAACAATAAAGGCTCATTTATGACAGTAGATGAAGTACGACCTCAAATGCTTAAACTACGAAAAGCATTTGCTGCATACCCAACCAAGGAGTTTGTACTACCTGCTATTGGAACAAAGAATGCCAAATTCACACCAGAAGAAATGGTTGGACTTCTCGGTGACGATGCTGTACGAGATAACGTAATCCTACCACAAGAGTTCTACAATGTACTGTCTCCCGCACAGAAATCAGCATATGATAAACTTCACACAAAACAAACAACTACAACAGGTTATCAAGGAATTACTAATACGGTTGGTGGTGGACAGACAGGTGTTGATGAAATTGGTGATATAATATCAGCAAAATATGGAATACCAACTGGTGGTCACATGCCACACGGATACAATAGAGAACCAGGCTTTGATCCAAATTATGCAAAGAAGTATAACAAAAAGGAAGGACCAGACAAAGGAAGTGCAAGCGCCAATTATGTAGCAAGAAACAGATTGAACACTGAGGATAGTGATGCAACTGTATACTTTGGTGCGGTTGATGCAAAGGGAATGCCTATTAGTCCTGGTGGAAAAGCTACAAAGAGAGAGGCAGAGGCGGCAGGAAAGCCATTCATAGTAAACCCAAGTGGTGAGGAACTTCTACGAAGGGCAGAAGAATTAAACATTAAAACACTGAATGTCGCTGGCAGTCGTAAATCAACACAAACAGTAGGTCCTGATGGACTTGGAAACTATGATCTAATGGCAAAGAATGCACTAGAATATGTGTTTAGTCAACAACGCACAAAAATTGAAGAAGGAGTAACTATGCCTGATACATTCGATCCAGGAAGATATGGCGGATACATACCACAACAAGTTGGTGATTATCTTGGTGGATATGTTGCTCGTACAGAAAGTGACATTTTCCAAAAGAATGTAGCAGGACGTTCACCAGTGAGAACAGAAGCTGGCATGTACATGGATTCAATATCAGAATACCAACAGGGATTGAGACATGGTGAAGCCACAGTGAAACAAGGTATGGATGTATTTGGACTTGAGAGACAGAAACTGAAGGACACTGCTGGAGAACTTGAATCAGTACGAAACAATAACAAGGCTGTCTTAGGAGCACTTTTTGAGTTCAATCAAGGTACAAAAAAAGTAACTGACATAACAACAATAGATATTGATAAAGCTAAACTTGATGAACTCGCAAGACTTGGTCACACCGTGCCAAGACATACAATGAGAAAGACCGAAAAGAAAACAATCGCGGACGTTAAAAATGAAATAGGAGAGTTAACAGTCTTTGAAAGTGATTTACGTAAAGCATATCTAGGAATGCAACTTATAGCAGGAAAATCGACATTCTCGTTTGCAGACAACGAACCAGTAATCATTGCTAGAGAGACTTCTGGTACTCCTACAAAAGTTCGCAACTACGCACATGGTGCTGAAATGAGAGTTGGTGGTATAGTCAGAGTTATCAGAAACACAGCAGGACAACAAGAATTTAGTGCAAAAAACCCAGCTGAATCATTTGTGTACTCCAACTCGGATGTACTACAACGTTTGGTAGACGATGCTGTTGCACGTGGTGCCGATAATGACATAGTAAGTACTCTACGAACTGTACTACAAAAAGAGAAAGGACTTGATGTGGTCATTCAAACTGATAAAAGCACACAAGCAAAAATATACGGAAAAGCAAGTAGAAACGCAGATGAGACAAATGCAGCTATATCAGATGTCAGTATCATCTTTGCACCCTCTGGAAAAATAGAATATGATCATGTTAACGTGATGAAAACAGACAAACGATTGAAAGAAGTTAAAGAAAGACTTGATGAAATAAAAAATGAGAAAGAAGCAGCAGATAAAACAGGAAGAACACTTGATGAATCGTTAGTAATAGAAAGAGAAACTTTGGTAGACGAAAGAAAAGAACTCTATAAAGAAATGGAAGGTAAGTATCCTGTCGGAGAAACTTCCGCAGATAGAATGAAAGGAGATGGATGGTTAGGAGGTAAACTTTCAACACAGGCAAGAAATACAGTTGAATGGCATGTGAAAAATAAAAAAGATAATTACTTTATTGTTACAGAACAAACAAAACCAGAAGATCTTCTAAACTGGCTTGAAGAAAAACAAGCAAAAAGGATCAACATAACTGGTAATAACCAACCAGTGGAAATGCCTGGTACAATAACACCCGCAACACAGAAAAAACTATGGAAAGAGACTGATGAACTCGTAGACACATTCCTCCCAGACATTGTGACATATCAAAAGAACTTACCAAGACCCCGTAGAGAACCAACAAAGACTGTACTGGATGATGACTTTGCCGCTCAATTGAATGAGTACAGAGGTCTTATCTCGAAAGTAAAAACGCAAATAACCGCAAAACAGAAAAAGGTAGATCAATCAGAAACAAGATCATTGGCATTCATGGACAAACTACGTACAGCCGAACCACTAACAGATTCTGAAAAGAAACTAAAAAAGAAATACATTGAAAGTCTTCCAAAAGACGAGAGTGAATTTGCAGAGAAGATATCAAAACAACTTGATGTCGATCCAGGCACAGGCACTGTAAACAGCATGCTTGATCAAATGGATGTTAAACTAGAGATGGATGATGTCATGACATTGACTTATGACGAGATGAGTAAAGCACATGAGACACAGGCGGAACTCCTCAAAATAACTCATGACCTAAACAAAGTAAAAAAGAAAATAAAAGATAGTAAAAAGATAGAGCGTAGTAAGGTGTTTGCAAAACAAGACGAAGTGCATAAGAACACTTCACTGTACAACGCGGTACTAAATGCCAGTGTGAAGGCACCAGAAGATGTGTTCAAATACATAGAATTTAGCACTGACAAGGATTCATCATTCCAGAAATATTTGGATAAGGCAGTTGGTGAAGCAGCAAAGAGTCAGAATTTGACACGAGAAGATTATCTTAACACTTCGGGTAAATGGATCAATGACTTGATGGGATCTGATTTGTTTAAACTACAAGCAAGAAAGGGCGCACTTGAACGAGAGATTGATCTGTACAAATCAAAAATAAACATCAATAAGGAAAGAGACAACATAGAGAATTTAATATCACAGGAGAATAAGTATAATTCTGTAGCAGTGGGTGTAGGTTCACCTGTCAATTTCACAGAAAAAGAAGTTAAAGGACTGTATGATAAAATAACAAGTACCAGTGACCCAATAAATGTAGACGAGTTTATACAAGGTACAAGAAATCCAGATGGAACATACCAAGAATACGACACCCTCAAATATCTTGAAAGAGATAGTGATATGCATAGAGAGGTTGCAACAGGAAAAGCATCAGATGCGGTTACTGAAGAATGGATAGAATCTTTTGATAAACTAGGTCTAAACTCTATAGAGAGAGCAGCTGCAGCCGAAATCTTATATCAAGACGCACAAAAACAAATCAGGCAAATAAGAAAAGAGCGCAATATGCTTGACTCATTAGGATGGGCGAAGAGTGAGACTGATGCATCAACTGGTGTAACAAAATATAATGTAAACCACGGGGAGGTTGAACAATTCAAGAACTATTTGGACGCAAGTAAAATATTTGATACAAAATATGGCGCAGGAAAAGACAAACAAGTAATACTGGATGGAGTGACTAAAGCAGACGAAGTCACTTTGAAAGACAGACAAAACAGTCTCGATGCAGTTCTATATAAAATTGATCTAGAAAATGAAAAGATGCATGGTAGTAAATACGTTGAAAAGATGACAGAGCAAAGAAGTAAAGAGCAAACAGCTGCAAGACATTTGGAGGATCTTGAAACAAAACTAAACACCAGAGGGCTTGGTGCTCCAGACCCAAAGATCAGTATGCGCGACTTTATAACAAAAATGGAAAATGTGTATCCTGCAACAAGTCTTGGAGATTGGCAGACAACTCAGATGAAAGGTACCGTAAAGGCTGTACTAAGTACAGATTATCTACTTACTGTTGTCAAACCAAAAATTCAGAGACTCCAGAGATGGAAAACCACAAAAGATGACAGTGTTTTAGACTTTAACCAAGACATTAAGAAATTTATTGATGGGGGAGGACAGTGGGATATTACAACGGTTGGTGGAAAGAATTATGCTGGACTCGAAGACCATATAGACAATGAATTGGTACGACTCACACGACTGGATGAATCTCATGAAAAATATGCTGATACGCCAGAATCATTCACACTCCCAAGTGAGACTGAAGGCTTTGTGGAATCTACATTAGCACCAACAACAGTCAAAAACACACGTCTTCGTGATAAGCAAACAATTAGAAATGAACTAAAAGACGTCCAAGAAGAAATTCAAATTAAAAGAGATGAAATGAACACCGACGCTGGTGTCGAGAACAGTAGCAGATGGCAAGAGGAACTTGAGGAACTACAAAAACAAGAACGAAAACTAACAAGTGATTCCGAAGGTGTGAAAGAGTGGGATCGTATCACAAACAACATGTACAGTAATTATCGTGCCACAAGACAGACAAGTAGTGAGTTTGATGAAATATTTGAAATGTCTGATCCTCTAACTGACGCAGATATTAATACAAAGATATTACAAGATCGTGGAATAACATTAGCACCAACAGTCGCAATAGATATGGATGACGCAAGATCGTTTGTAAACTATGCATCTAACAGAAACCGCGCAAACGTGATGCAAAGTGAGTTTGCTAACAAGAATGCAATTGATATCTCAAAAGAAATACTAGGATATCACGCAGATGATCTAAAGAAAGGTCTTGACAAATCAAATGAAGAGTTGAACATGATGTACTTGATAACAACAAAAGGTAGACTTGGTACTGATCTCGACAAGAAAAGTGATCTTATATCTCAACAACGAGACGCATTCAATGCTCATAAGAAAGTGTTGGGAGGTACAAAACAATCACTGGGAAGTGTTGATCAGTTAGGGCAGATAAAAAACGTCTTATTCCACTTTGACGGAAAAGAGAACGCAGG
>Ga0310344_10000780_pt1 | contig 24762 bp, 21 predicted proteins | sample HC15DNA20200_MG_FD_203801 | JGI IMG/M metagenome (GOLD analysis project Ga0310344, IMG submission 203801) | Marine microbial communities from station ALOHA, North Pacific Subtropical Gyre - HC15-DNA-20-200_MG | ecosystem: Environmental > Aquatic > Marine > Oceanic | place: Pacific Ocean: North...
GAAGGAGCCGAAAAATATACTGCTCCATCAGTTGCCAATGCCAGGCGGGTACTCTACATAATCGGCATTACTATTTTGCCTACTATCCCGGGGGCATTTTTGGTCTTTTCCAACTTCCCGATTTACACGACCTTCGAATTTGCAACGAGGGCAATTGAAGATTTTTCGGCCAAGGATGATCAGGTGCTGGCAGGTTTACTGATGTGGGTAGCTATGATGCCGATCTTACTGGTACGTCTTGCTGTCGCGTTTTTTTCTTGGTCAGCAGCGGAATCGAAAAGATCCGGCCAAGTCTAGCCGAGCGTGTCGTCGCCCCATCTCAGAGAAGACCTATTTCATACGCAATTTGACAGCAGTACCGTAAATGAGCACCTCCGATGCCCCTTGGGCTATGCTGGAGCTTGTCATCCGCACTGCGACGATTGCGTTGCCGCCTAACGTCTGTGCCTCTTCCTCTAGTTGTTCCATTGCCTGACTGCGTGACTCCTTCAGTAACTGTTGGTATGCACCGATTTCACCGCCCACCAGATTTTTCAATCCAGCAAGAATGTCTCGTCCTACGTTGCGAGCACGTACTGTGTTCGTTGATACCAGTCCAAGTGTTTCCTCGATCTCATGATCGGCAAATGAGTCAGCCGTTGTCATCAACATTTGGTCTCTCCTTAAGCGGAACTATCTTAGACGGTTAGTGCGCTTTGGCTCCTGTTGGCCGTCTGCCCATCGAGGGACATAGTCAGACTGGCGTCCCTCTATTTGTGCTGCGTGCATACGGTCGTGGCGATAGTACGAGCGAAGACATTGAAGAACGGTGAGCTCACCGAAAGCGTTGGTATATAAAATCCGTTCGTAACCATCAGGAGAGATCGTTTTGATCAGATCAAGAGTTTGCTCGCGCAATCTTCTTAGCTGTGTAATGTGACTTTGAAGGTCGATGCTATGTGCCTCAGACTGTGGCACTGCTATCGGTTCTGTTGCTGTGTGTTTTGAGACATCTGGCCTCTCTTCGACAAGTGCTCGCTCTACCCAGGCTCGGTAGGACACTTCCATTTCAGCGAGGTGCGAAAGCTGTTCTTTAATTGACCAACCAGCCTCTCCTTCACCTTCAGGTGGATTGGATTCTGCGTCGTTCTCACTGAAGCTTGCGACGCTCGTTAACAACGTCTCACGTTCGTCGTTCATTTTCGTTAGTAGTTCGGTTATCTGTTTTTGTGTTGCCATAGGATTTAACTTTCGCTGGTATCGATTCTAGAGACGTTTGGAAAATATTTCGATGATCGATAGCTTTTGCATGTCTTAACAAAAAGAGTTGTGTGTATAACAGGGTTCGTGAATCTTTATTGCCGCGATAGATTTGTCCATTATTGCATTTCTGTTCGGCCGGTCCGTATCTCCCTCGCCACAAGTCTGGTGACGTTAACGTTCGGAAGGTGTTCCCATGAAAATCACTGATCTCACAGTTAAGCTCTTTGCATGGGATGGCATTCCTGAGACGACATATGGTCATCTTGCTCCAAGTTTTGAAGGCTCTAGTCAGCTCGGTCTCGTTACGATCCAGACCGACGAAGGCATTGAAGGAAATGCATTTCTTGGCAGTTCAATGTTCAGTGCCGAACTTGATGCACTATCGATTGTTCGTCACCTTAAACCTGCAATTATCGGTGAGGATCCACTTGCTAGAGAGCTGATGTACCAGCGGCTTGTTAATCGCCACCGTCAGACAACCTTACGAGCGATTGGTGCTATCGATGTTGCTCTTTGGGATCTTGCGGGAAAGATAGCTGGGTTACCGATTCACCAACTTATTGGTTCGTACCGCGACCACGTCCCGGCTTATGCGAGTTCTCAGGTACTTGATAGCCCTGATGACTATGCCGAACAAGCTCAACAATACAAAGAGGACGGCTGGGCTGCTTATAAGATCCATCCACCTACTAAGAGTGCTGAAGGTGATATAGCTGTTTGTCGTGCTGTTCGTGCAGCGGTAGGTGACGACTACCGCATCATGCTGGATTCCACTTGGGCATATGATTTTCCGGATGCTCTGCGTGTAGGAAAAGTTGTCGAAGAACTGAACTTCTATTGGTATGAGGATCCACTTGCCGAAGATGACATGACTAACTATGTCAAGTTGCGCCAATTACTGAGCATCCCGCTGATGGCTACTGAGTATTCTTCAGGTGGATTTCACGCTTATGCACCGTGGCTGATTTCACAGGCTACCGACTACCTCAGGGGGGATGTTGCAGTGAAAGGTGGAATTACTTCGATTCTTAAGGGTGCTCATCTAGCCGAGGCTTTCCATATGAATTTCGAAGTCCATCATGGAGGTAACTCTCTAAACAACGTCGCTAATCTTCATGTTTTGATGGCGATTAAGAATTGTGAATATTTCGAGGTGCTATTGCCTTCGGGAGCACAGAAGTATGGGCTTATCGAGGACATTGCTCCAGATGAGCAAGGGTTTGTTTATGCTTTCGACGAACCAGGGCTTGGTGCTCAAATCGATTATGACTTAATCGAACGCAAGCAAACGGCTGTACTTAGATAGCGGTTCTCGTTGAACGTTCGAAATATTTCGGAACTATCGCACTGACGGCGATTTGTGGTTTACCCGCGCGGCAGACCAAGCCCTCGTGTTGCGATGATGTTGCGCTGCACTTCTGAAGTACCGGCCGCGATAGTTGATGCTACTGAGCTGACGTAGTTATGCGTGAATTGCCCGCCCATTGGAGCTCGATCGCGATCCCAGATGTTTGAGTGCATTCCGAAAACTTTCATACCGGTATTCGCCATCCTCTGACCGAGTTCCGAGGCGAATAGCTTTGAAGTTGACGCTTCATAATTCGGGATTAAACCTCGGTCCTGCATGGAAATGATTCGAAACGAGAAATTGAACATCACTTCTGTCTCGGTGAATCGATCGGCGAGACTACCTCTTAGCACTGGCATAGATTCGATTCGTGACATCTCCGCACCCTCTCCCGTAGAGATATAATCGCGGAGCGCGTCGAGATTCCGTCGCACTGAGACAGCACCGGTGATGTTAGAACGCTCAAAGTCCAGTAGTGTCATTCCGACATACCAACCGCGGTTTTCTTCGCCTACACGATTCGCTGCCGGTATGTGAACATCTTCAAAGAACGTTTCGTTAAAACCGTGTTCCCAACCCATGTTGATCAGTGGCTGGACCGAGACGCCCGGGGTGTCTCGGTCTAGCAATAGGAACGAGATGCCGCGATGCTTTGGTGCGTCCGGGTCAGTACGTGCGAGCATGAACAGCCAGTCAGCCTGATGAGCACCGGAGGTCCAGATTTTTTGTCCATTGACCACGTACTCATCACCATCACGAACAGCGCGTGTCTGGAGCGATGCTAAGTCTGATCCTGATCCAGGTTCGGAGTAGCCTTGAGCCCACACGACATCACCTGAGAGTATTCCAGATAGGTGTTGTTTTTTCTGCTCTTCTGTCCCATGCACGATCAACATGGGCCCAAGCATCTGCACCCCAGATTGGCTGATACCAGGTGCTTCAGCCTCTGCCATTTCCATTCGATAGATGAATTGTTCCATCGGTGAGAGCCCAGCTCCCCCGTATTCTTCTGGCCAGTGAGGTGCTACCCAACCACGATCAGCAAGGGCAGTGACCCATGCTTTAGCAGCGCCTTCTCGTTCCGGATCTCCCGAGTTCCGGTCTTCATCCCAGCTGGCAGCGACACGTCGGTTGCCATCGGTTGAAAGTCGGCTGTTGCCTCCCAGATATCGATCAGGAAGCTTCGTTTCAATTAGTTCACGAACTTCTGATCGAAATTCGGCCTGCTCTGGAGTGTCGTTCCAGTCCATGTTTCTTCCCAACTTAATTTGACGATATGCAACATTGAGGGAACCGTCTTGTTCGTGTGTCTACATTCTACAACGTTTGTCCTTGTTGAGAGTGAAGCGTTTCAGGGCCTGTACCCGTGTTGTACGTAGTCACTGCGAAAAGCACTCGTTTGTACTTAGCCTCGAGGTAGTCCCAATCCACGAGTAGCAATCACGTTACGCTGGATCTCAGAGGTTCCAGCACCAATCGTTTCTGAAACCGTCGCTAGGTAATAGGTTCCCCAGCGTGCTCTTTGTGGTGTCCGCGGGTCGTTCTCGTCGTAGAGCATCCCATATTGTCCCAGCGCTTTCATCGCGGTGTTCGATGTTCTCTGGTGCAGCTCGCTAGAGAATAACTTTTGTTCTGATGCTTCAGTATTTGGGATAACTCCCCGTGCTTGCATAGTGATGATTCGATTAGAGAATTGTCTCGCCACCGTTGTTTCTATTGACCTGTCTGCTAGCTGTTGACGATAAATCGGTTCTCTCTTCAGCTTTGAGCGCCCTGTTCCAGCCTCAGCTTCTAATCGTAGAAAGTCGATCAGGTCGTGCAATCGATTTGCAAATCCAACTGCTGACCCTATTGATGATCGCTCGAAGTCGAGGTGGGTTGCACCCACGTACCATCCGCGGTTGATTTCACCAACCGCAGCGGACACCGGTACGCGGACATCCTCGAAGAACACTTCATTGAACTTTGTTGCGCCGGTCATCTGGCCAAGTGGTTGCACTGAGATTCCCGGTCGGTTCATTTCGAAAAGCAGGTAGCTAATTCCCCGATGCTTAGGCGCTTCTGGATCTGTTCTTACTAGCGCAAAAATCATGTCGGCTGTTTTGGCACCAGAAGTCCAAATTTTCTGACCGTTGATTACGAAATCATCACCGTCGCGTGTTGCGCGTGTCTGGATTGAGGCAAGGTCCGATCCTGATCCTGGTTCTGAGTAACCCTGTGCCCAATTAATTTCCCCACGCACCATAGGTGGTAGATATTTCTGTTTCTGTTCTTCTGAGCCGTGCACCAAGATTGTTGATCCGACATCATGCACGCTCTGTATGGGAGCGTGCATTTCCGTGAAGACTTCGCGCAAGATGAATTGTTCCATCTCGGTTAATTCGGCACCTCCATATGCTTTTGGCCATGCTGGAGCTATCCATCCACGATTGAGGATCGCGGATCGCCACGACTTGATCAGCGATTCACGTTCCTTGCCTAGTGGTCCGCGATGAAGTCCTCCCAGTGTTCCAGAATAGAATTCATCATCGGCAAGTTCGGACGGTAAGTTCTCATTTACAAACGCCTGTACTTCGGCTCGCCAAACAGCCTGTTCAGGCGTATCGCTGAAATCAACCATCAGATTCCTCCAGGCTGAAAGCTTAGGCTAAGTGGATTGTAGCGGAACTGATAGCTGTCTAGCGGCAGTTCTATTCTCCGGACGATTGTCATGGTGTTTACGATTAACAAAGGCGGCCTGTAAAGGCCGCCTTTGCCTATTCGCTAGATAGCATTCGGGGAGGAAAGTTAGCTTGAGACCCGATCTCTCAGGCCTTTGGCTGCCTTGAATGATGCAACGGTCTTTGCTGCGATTTGAATTGTCGCTCCGGTGGCTGGGTTACGTCCTTCACGTGCATTCCGCATGCGCGTTTCAAACTTGCCGAAGCCAGCGAGTGTGACGTCACGATTTGCGTCTAGCTCAGTGGCGATAATGCCTTCTCCACTTGCCACGCTGAAAATTGCATCGACGACCTCTAACGCCTTTGCACGGCTAATGTCAGTTTGTGCAGCGACCTTGTCAGCTAGTTCCGTCTTGTTCATCGGTCCTCCTCCAATGATTTGGGCGCGCGTTGAGCCCAAAATGCCCGTACCTTGGGGCTCGATTCAAGATCACCGTAGCGCGCGGCAGTCGGATTGTCGATAGGGATCAGCTAAAAAGCTGCGCAATTGTTCATTTCTTAAGTTTTATTCAAACGCGATGCTACAATTCCGGCATCATGACTCGTACCCAACCATCACCACTAGTTCGCGATTTACAAGCAGCGCTTGGTATCGAAGCCGTACTCTTCGAGCCGGAAGATCTACTTCCTTATGAGTTCGATTCGTCGATCGATCGATCTGCTCCTGACGTTGTTGTCTTACCACGTACGACTGAAGAAGTTGCGGCTGCAGCGCGTATCGCCGAAGAACACCACGTTCCTGTTGTACCTAGAGGATCAGGTACGGGCTTCGCTGGTGGGGCTGTTGCGGTCATGGGTGGATTACTTGTAGTCCTGACGAGGATGAATGCGATCAGAGAAATCGATGCAGCGAATCGCCTTGCGGTAGTCGAACCAGGTGTGATCAATTTGGATTTGCAAGATGCATTAAGTTCTTTTGGTCTACTCTATGCGCCAGATCCATCGTCACAGCGAATTTGTACCATCGGTGGAAATGTCGGTACGAACTCTGGCGGACCGCATACACTGGCGCACGGTTCAACTGTGAACCATGTATTAGGACTTGAAGTAGTGTTACCTGGTGGGAGTGTGGTGAATCTCGGCTCTCGGCAAGTTGATGCGCCAGGCATCGATCTTCGAGGCTTGTTTGTCGGCTCCGAGGGAACGCTCGGAATCGTTACTGCCATCACCGTGCGGCTTATTCGGGAAAATGAAGCGATTCGAACGATGCTTGCTATCTTTTCTACTGTTGATGAGGCATCAAACGCGGTCTCTGAAGTGATTCGGCGTCGAGTTGTTCCGATGGCGATGGAGATGCTTGATCAGGAGACAATTCGTGTCGTTGAGCCTCGTGTGAATGCGGGATATCCGCTTGATGCTGGTGCAGTTCTCCTAATGGAAGTTGAAGGTCTTGTCGAGGCTGTTGATCAAGATTCCGAGATCGTTATTGAGGCTTGCAAGAGTCAGGGTGCCCGTGACATTCGTATCGCGAAGGCAGCCGAAGAACGCGAAGCGTTGTGGGAAGGTCGTAAGTCAGCTATTGGTGCCCTTGGCCATACAGCACCCGCGTTTTATCTCCTCGATGGAGTGGTTCCACGTTCTCGCTTGCCAGAAGTACTGCACCAAGTTCTTGGACTAAGCAGAGAGTATGGATTCAAGTGTGCGAACATGTTTCATGCCGGAGATGGCAACTTGCATCCGACTGTCTTATTCGATCCAGAAGAAGAAGGTGCCACCGAACGCGTGCTTCAACTCGGTGGCGAGATTATGAAACTTTGTGTTGATGCAGGTGGTTCGATCACGGGTGAGCACGGGATTGGTACGGAAAAACGTGAATATATGGATTGGATTTTTAGCGAAGCAGATCTCGAGGCAATGAGTTCGGTTCGCCTTGCTTTCGATCCGACCGGTCGGTTTAACCCTTGTAAAATTCTCCCAACTGGACATGGCTGTGCCCAAGGTCACTTCGAACCAATTAAACGAAAACTGGGGCCAGGTATCTATGTTTGAGTGGATGTCTGAAGGTATGTTCCAGAGTGACTAGTACATTCTCAACGCCTGGTGATTTCGAAAAAAAACCGACGTCCGGCCGAGAGCGAGATGTTGATAGAGATGATTTGGAAGATCTACTAGGAGTATTGTCAGCCGGTACGGAACGTCCACCGGAACAATACATGTGTGACGGCGTCTCTCCGATCATGGCTGCACGGCCAAGCTCTGTATCTGAGCTCGCCGAAATATTACTGGTAGCGAATCAGCGAAACTTGGCTGTTATGCCTCAGGGAAGTCGCACCGCTCTGACTTTAGGTCGACCTTTGACGCATTACGATCTGGCGCTTGATACGACCGCTCTGAACCGAGTTCTTGATTATGCTCCCGAAGATCTCACGATTACTGTCGAGGCAGGCATCACTCTTAAGTTGCTACAGGAATCGCTTGCTGAGCAGGGACAATATCTCCCGATTGACCCTCCACCGGGAGATCAGGTGACGATCGGTGGACTTCTTGCAACGGCACGATCAGGTGCTTGGCGTGGACATCTGCCAGCAGCTCGAGATTTGATTCTTGGTGCGACAGTCGCGTCGCCTGACGGATCATTGACAAGAAGTGGTGGGCGCGTTGTTAAGAATGTCAGCGGCTATGACATGCATCGTATGCACACGGGCGCACTGGGCACTCTTGGGGTAATTGTCGAAGCGAGCTTTAAACTCTCGCCATTGCCCGCCGCTGTATCGAGCTTTGCGATTGTGTGTAGCTCACTCTCACGGGCAGGTACGGTTGCATGTGAAATCTGGGATCGTAACTTGGCGACCCGTGCTATCACGATTCTAGATTCGAAGACTAGCGCTATTCTTGATTGTGGCGATGTGGCTACTGTTCTCGTCGAGTTCGCTGCTAGTGAGTCAGTTGTAGTGCGTTCCGAAGAAACTTTACGCGAGATTCTTCGTGATTATGATATGAGTGCCGAGCATATCGGAAATGATATTTGGGCTCAGATTCGTTCACTTACGCACAGAGATGGTATAGATACCGTGATTCGAGCCGGAGTTCCGGCATCGGAAGTTTCGGGATTCATCGATCATATGGAGATTATCGACGGTCCTTCTTGGGGGCATGTAGCGGCCGGTTCAGTTTGGTCATGTCCAAATGTGAATGCCCAAACACTGCTTGGTTTGCGAGTCGTAGCCGAGAGGCTTGGAGGATTTCTCCAACTCGAGTCTGGTTCTAAGTCATTGCGAGAGGTTGTTGACCCGTTCGGTGTAAGTGATGCCGGTCTCACCGATTCACTCAAGTCACAGTTTGATCCACGCAGTACGCTTAATCCAGGCAAGTGGAAGGCTGTATCAACTTGAGCGCGACCACTAATCCTTTTGACAAGAATATGCAGATACAGGAGCTCACTTTCGTGGGTCCTGATATTCCTTCATCCAGTGATCTTCGCAACTGTATTCACTGTGGGTTCTGTCTCCCTACTTGTCCGACCTATGTTGCTACAGGGCACGAACTTGAATCACCGCGTGGTCGCTTGCACCTGATAGATGCGGTGAAGGATGGACGTATTCAGGTCACTGAGCGTGTTCTCGGTCATATAGATCTGTGCCTGCAGTGCCGTGCTTGTGAGACTGCTTGTCCGTCTGCCGTTCCTTACGGTCGCATTATGGAGGATGCTCGGGCTTCGATAATGGCAAACGCGCCGGCGGTCCAACCCCGCAGTTGGCGGGTGCGAACCTTCTTTTTGCGCCATGTGATTTCCAAGCCTCGAGTACTTCGCGCACTGCTTGTTCCAAGTCGTATCTACTCTCGTTCAGGTGTTCAACGGTTAATACGTAGATCGTTCGTTAATCGATTGCCGGCATTTCTAGCGAGGGTCGAAGCATTATCCCCCGATCTGAGCCAGCCGCCGTTTCGTCAACGAGGCGACCTTGCGAAACCGCAACTAGCGGCTACGCGTGTCGCATTGCTACTTGGTTGTGTGCATGGCGAATTTTTTCCCCAGACGCACCGCGCGACAGTGCGTGCTCTTGTCGCCCTTAATACAGAAGTAGTTGCTCCACCAGGCCAAGGCTGTTGCGGTGCACTTCACTCTCATGCTGGCGATGCTGTGGCAGCTCGTGAACTAGCGCGAAATAACATTAGCGCTTTTGAAGAAGCGGAAGTTGACACGGTGATCGTCAATGCCGCTGGCTGTGGTGCTGCGATGAAGGAATACGGCCATCTGTTGCGCAATGATGAGCAGTGGGCGGAACGAGCTAAGTACTTCGTTACCAAAGTTCGTGACATTACTGAGTTTGTCGCCGAACGACTTGAAACTACAGACTGCGCTTCACAGCTTGGTGAACTGGATCTGGATGTAACTTTGCAAGACAGCTGCCACTTGGCTCATGCACAAGGCGTCCGTGCAGCGCCGCGTACTATTCTAGAAGCGATCCCTGGCCTGCGACTTCATGAGATGAAGACACCTGATCGTTGCTGTGGATCTGCTGGTATCTACTCTGTCGTTCAGCCGAAAATGTCATCTGATGTTCTCACCGCAAAAATGAGTGATATTGAACGTACCGGTGCTGAGGTGATTTGTACGACCAATCCGGGCTGCACTATGCAGATCCAGGCAGGTGTTCGCCGGAATGGCGACGATACGGAAGTGCAGCATGTCATTGAGCTCTTTAGTGAGTCGTTGCAACAAGGAGACTCTTGAGAAGACGTACTGCAAATATGCGGAGAAACTCTTAGCACACGGTCCGTATGAGCAACACTGAACAGACAGAACTTTGGCTTAACCGAGACTAGAACCAGTGGTCAGGTTTTAGGCGATGAGCTGTGTGTAGCATCCTTTCGATCGTTCTATCGACGATTTTCGCACCACGTTCGTGTGACAGGTCAAGTGTTCCGATCAAGATAACTCCGAGATGCAGTACCCAGAGCTGTGCTAGTTCATAATCGCTTAGCAATGTCTCGAATGAATAGTCCGTCACACCATGGTGTCTCAATCCACGTTGGTACCGCCTCAATAAGAGGTGTTCTGCCTCATCTGCTGCATCCGATGTCAGATTTGGTCTTAGGAAATAGGCGACATCGGTCACCGGATGCCCCACTCGAACTCCCTGGAAATCGATCATTCCAGCTGCTGGAGTAGCACCATCGAAGAACGTGAGATTATCCATCCGGTAATCACCATGTACCAAAGTCAAAGGCCCTTTGGTAATACAGCGCAGGAGCTCTGGACCACGTTCGGTGATTGCATCGAGGACGGTTCTTGTTTTTGCGTTTAATCGATCGTGGAAGCGCGTCTCTAGTGTTGGTAGCGCTTGCAGGTAGAGTCCGTGAGCTACGAGTATCATCTGGTCTTGCCGTTTAAGCCATTTTCGATTGAGATCATGACTATTCCAGAAAGTTGCATGGAATCGTGCGAGGATATCTATCGCGAGTTCCGCGTCAGAGATCGATGCACCTGCGACTTGGTCGCCGATTCGGACATCGCCAAGATCTTCCATCACTATCACTGAGCGGCGATCTAGTTTGCCAGCGGCTGTCGCCAGTCGTGGGAGCAGCCTGAGTGTGACTTGCTCCGGTAGTACGGCTAATACTCGTTCCATTAATGCTGCTGCTCGAGTGTTTGCTTCCATTGCGGCGAAATAGTGTTGAGGTATCCGTACGTCGACCAATGGAGCTAGTTCATTGTAGAAAAGGACTTCGCTTTCGTAGGCTCCGACCAGTAACCCGAAACCGCGATTTTCCTGTTTTCGAGTTGGAATCTTGAGTATTGCGCTTGGTGGGCCTTTGCCACCCTCATAGCTCAAACTGATACGTGCTAGGTCTCCAAGGAAACCTTCTCCGTCGCCCAGTAATTCGGAGTCAAACTCAATGACGTGTGTATGTTCGTTGATAGTCTTGGTCGAACGCAGAGCCAACGTCAGCCAAGATGCCTCCACCTCACTAAGAGTCTTAGGCATTCGAAGTGTTGTGGTTGAGATAGATGATTTTGTGCTGGACATGGCTGTGCCCTTACGTTGTAACGTATTTCAGTAGGATGCGCTCGTTCAATCCAATTATTCTGAGATTATTGACAGATGTTAGAACCGGTTGCTGGACAGCTCCTTATTGCTACCCCGCTTCTCGATGATCCGAACTTCGAACGGGCGGTTGTGTTGATTGGTGAGCATGGCACCGCCGGGACTTTCGGCATCATCCTGAATCGTCCTCTAGAGATCGATATCGACGAACATTTCCCCCAGTGGACATCACACCTTGCTGTGCCTGCGACATTATTCAATGGCGGTCCGGTTGCTCCCGATGTTGTTCTGGGGCTCACATCTGCTTTGAGTAACGAAGTACCGATCGGCAATGAACTGTCCTTGGTGAATCTTGTTAAGCCGCCATCATCTGGTACTGGGCAGGTTCGGTTGTTCAAAGGCCACGCTAGCTGGGTAGGTGGTCAGCTTGCAGCAGAGCTTGCTGCTGGTGCTTGGTTCGTTGTTAACAGTGTATCGGGTGATGTATTTACTTCGGAACCAGATTTGCTTTGGCGTAATGTGCTACGCAGGCAGGCTGATGATCTTCAGCTCTTCACTTTTTATCCTCGTGACATCACCCTAAATTAGTTGATTATCCGCACCTACTATTCGATATACGGAACCTTAAAAATAATCACTTCGTCCAAGGCGGAATGAGTATGTAACACAAGAATAATCACCGAGTGCTTGAGCCTGTGGTTTTGATCCGGTCGTACACTGAGAACGGATAATTCTCGTAGTAAGATTTCAGAACTTCTTCTAGTCACGAAGGTTCGATACTGTCTGTGTCGCAGATCATCATCAAGATATGACAGGATCATAAGTGAATCGCAGCACTCCCCAAACTCTAATCCAAGGTGAGGCTCTCATATGGTCGACTATCGCTAATGACGATTGTGACGGTATTTCGTGTCTTAGCAGACCAATGTCGTCTTTCGTGGATGTATCTCTAACTTCCGGCGTGAACTACTCCGTATGAGAGCTGGTAGCGATAGATCTAACATGGCAGGTGGGAATCGCCCATCACTCCGAAAAGCGTTAGACGTATTTCAAAATCGCGACTACCGATACCTCTGGGCTTCTTCAGTTTTAGCCTTTATTGGTATGCAGATTCAGCAGGTCGCTCGTGGTGTTCTTGCGTGGGAACTGACTGAAAGCTTTGGCGCAACCGGGCTTATGATGTTTGCTTTTGGTCTTCCACTACTCTTGTTTTCGCTTTTCGGTGGAGCAATCGCTGATCGATTCAACAAACGTGACTTGGCCATCTTGACTCAGGTTGGGATTGTCGTTGTGGCTTTGATTACTTCAACGTTGATTGTTACCGACCGGATGACGGTTGAGCTTTTGTTTGTCCTTGGTCTGTTTCAGGGAACGTGGTTTGCGATCGGTATGCCGGCTCGCCAGCCGCTCATGGCTCTGGTCGTCGGCAAGAAACAGCTCATGAGTGCAATGGCGATGGGTAATGCGGCAATGAATGGAACGCGACTGATCGGGCCTGCGTTGGCTGGAATGCTGATTGTATGGAATGGCGTGGAAGCTGCATATTTCACGATGGCCGGATTCTACTTCATTAGCCTTCTAGGCTTGTTTCTAGTTCCGAGAGTTCATGGACGTCCGATTGAAGGCCAGCGGGGCGATATGCTGAGCGAGATTCGTGACGGCATCCACTATGTGATAACGGACAAGACATTACGCTTCTTATTGTTGCTGTCCTTCATTACAGCCATCTTTGCTATGCCTCACATCGCTCTATTGCCTGGTTTTGTAGAACGTGATCTTGGTATGGACTCATCGAATGTCGGTGTGTTGATGGCTGTATCAGGCATTGGTGCAGTGGTCGGGTCATTGCTGATTGCGATGCTTACTGAATATCCGCGCAAGCCGATGTTGCAGTTTGCTACCGGGCAATGCACAGCACTCGGTCTTATTTTGCTTGGTATTTTGGGAGCGGCCTATGGTTTTAGTGGTGCAATCTTTGCGATCTTGTTCCTAGGATTCGCACTCACAGCGTTCCAAACTGTGAATATGACGATGTTCATGGTTTCTGCTCGCCCAGAATATTTCGGACGGATTATGAGCATCATGATGCTGACTTTCAGTACGATGCCGATGATGGCTGCCCCGCTTGGAGTAATCGCTGATCGAACAGGTGCGAGCTCACTCTTTATTGCACTAGGCATCGCAGTTGCTGCCATGATTGCCATCCTGAGCGCCAGCAATTGGCGCTACGTGGTATCACGGGTGATGCCAGGTGCAGAGGGATCGTCGGTCGAAGCAGTGAAGGAAGAGAGCAGTTAATGATTCTTGAGCAGTTCGATTTGAGTGGTAAAACTGCAATCATCACTGGTGCGGGCACCGGTCTCGGTCGCGCTATGGCTCTTGCTATGGCTGACGCCGGAGCCGATATCTATGGTGCTGCTCGGCGACTAGATCCTCTCGAGCAAACAAAGGCACTTGTCGAGGCTAAAGGACGTCGAATGGCCATAGGCTCGACCGATGTCACAGTTACTGACCAGGTGAAAGCGATGACTGAAGACGCGGTTGAGCAGTTTGGCAGGATCGACATCCTGATTAACAATGCTGGGATCACTGATCGAGGTCGAGGGAAAACCTTCCCCGAGTTAGATGATGATGACTGGCGCATTGGAATCGATGTCAATCTCAGTTCGGCGTTCTATTGCTCTCGAGCGATCGTTCCGCATTTTCTGCAAAACGGAGGTGGCAACATCATTAATCTCACTTCCGGATGGGGATACCGTGGCGGGCGAAATAATTTCATGTATTCGATAGCTAAAGGTGGAGTGATTCAACTAACCAAGGCATTGGCGATGACCTACGCGCGCGAAAACATCCGCTGCACGTGTATCGCTCCAGGATTGATTCCGAAGGAGATTGACCTCAATCTTCGTGAGCAACGGAATGCTGGTCAGCCGGTTGGAAGAACTGGTTGGTCGAGAGAAATGGGACCACTAGCAATCTTTCTCGCCTCAGACGCGTCAGCATATATGTCAGGGGAGACTGTCCTGCTCGATGGAGGTGCAATTGCTGGTGGTTTGCTACCTGCAGGTTACGCACCGATTGCGGAAGGATAGATTAATGGCAATACAGATCCCTGTCCCTCCAATGTCGGTCCCTGATGACGAGTATGATCTTGGAGGTGTCAATCCTTTCGACCTTAGTGGACGCCACGCACTAGTGACGGGAGCTATTGGTCCACTGGGTTCCTCCTTGGCACTTGCTCTTGCTGAAGCTGGTGCCGACGTTTCCATTACAACACTCAGAGACGATGCAGAAGAGGAGGCTGCTGCTACTGCGATTTCTTCGGCTGTGAGGGAGCTTGGGCGCAATGGCAGTATATGCAGAGTTGATCTCACAGATCCGAAGGCAGTCGAAGCAGTAGTTGATAATCTCGAAACAGATATCGCTCCATTCGACATACTTGTTAATTCTCAACACGGCGCAAATATCAAGCCGGTGCTCGACACCACTGTTGACGAATGGCAACGTGAGTTCGATCGAAATGCCACTTCAGTTTTCGTTGCCACCCAAGCCGTTGGGCGGCGCATGGTCGCGCGTGGTTATGGTCGGATTGTCACTCTTGTTTCGATTCTTCACGATCGAGGTATCCCGAACGCCGCAATCTTTGGTGCTTCCCAAGGTGCTGTGATGGGTTATACGAAATCACTTGGACTCGAATGGGGACGCTCAGGCGTTACGGTGAACTCACTTGGATTAGGATTCTTTGACGATGTCCCTGGAGTCCAGAGAGATGAAGAAGTTCGTGCGATCCTCGAGCGATACATTCCGCTTCGTCGGCTCGGGCGCCCAGATGATTTGCAAGGGGCGGTTGTATACCTTTGTTCGGAGCTTGCAGCATTTGTTGATAGTGAAAATGTTGTTGTAGATGGAGCAATCGTTGTTCACGCTTGATTAATGGCTGAGGTAGGCCAAAAGAGGAGTACCTATGTTCGGTGTCTCGATACTAGCTCGCAGTGCCCCTGCCGCAGTGGAACAAATTATTCAGGCTGAAACTGCCGGTGTTCAGGCAGCATGGGCGACAATGGGTGGTGCTGGTGGTGTTGACATGCTTCCTGTCTTCGCAGCAGCTGCCGCGAAGACAGAGCGGATTCTGCTAGGAAATGCGATCGTTCATACTTGGTCGAGACATCCTGTAGCTTTCGCTCAAGAGACAATGGCCATTGAAGAGCTCGGCCCCGGTCGCTTTCGCCTAGGTATCGGTCCGACGACCGCCTTCTTCGTGGAGCGCTACTACGGAGCTGAGTATTCGAAACCTCTCACTAACCTGCGCGAATATCTCTACACGATTCGCCAACTCCTTCACGAAGGTTCGGTAAGATTCGAGGGTTTTCATACGAGTTCGAAGGCGCGGATAAAGCCATATGGTCCGGTACCAGTCATGGCCTCAGCACTTCGCCCAAAATCTTACGAACTATGTGGAGAATCGAGCGATGGTGCAATCTCTTGGATGAGTCCTCTGAAATATCTCTCAGAGATAGCATTACCGGCTATGCAAGCAGGTGCTGCGAAAGCAGATCGCGATACGCCGCCACTTGTGGCGCACGTTCCAATCGCGCTCACCACTGATCGTGAATTTGCAAAGACGATGGCTCGAGAACAGCTAGCTATGTATGCGAGTGTCCCTAATTATCAGGGCATGTTTGCTGCCGCTGGATACGATGTTTCTGACGGTTATGGGGACGACCTGCTCGACGATCTCGTAGTATCTGGGACGGAAAAAGAGGTTGTCGACGGCATGCAGCGGTGGATCGATGCAGGTATTGGGGAGGTTCTCGCCTATCCGTTACTTGAGGAAGACCGGGACGTGTCGATTGCAGCAGCATTCTCAGCTGTAGCCAAAGCAAGCGATTAACTAAACGATTGCGGCGCTGTTGCTCGAATATATTCGTCGCCGAGGAGGGAGTCACCAATGGGTCGCTGGGAGGATGAATTTCGGAATAAGCTGCGTGAGCCTGGTGAAGCAGCAGCATTGATCCCTGACGGTTCGTTGATCGTTCAGGGGCTTGCAGTAGGGGAACCTCCTGCGATGCTCGAGGCTGTTGCCGAACACGCGAAGTCCGGTGGTTACACGAATATCACTATGACTAGTTTGCTTCCTATGACCGCGAGCGCCCGCACCGTGTTGGCGCCTGAGGTTCGTGATGTCATCCATTGGGAGTCATTTTTCGCTAGTGGAGCAGATCGCAAACTGCTTGCTGACGGTGATGCAACTTTTAATCCGGCATTCTTTCATCAAATACCGAGGCTGCTTACGGAATTTATGAATGTGAATGTTGCCATGACATGTGTCTCACCTATGGACCGCCATGGGTATATGAGTCTTGGTACGAATGTAGATGTTGCCAAAGCTGCGATCGCTGCGGCTGATGTCGTTATTCTCGAAGTGAATCCGAATATGCCACGAGTTCATGGTAATTCGTGGGTTCACGTCTCAGAAGCGACAGCGGTGGTCGAACATGAGGCACCACTTAACGAACTTCCATTGCCAGCAGAACGTCCCGAGGACGCTCCCATAGGGCAGTCGATTGCAGAGCTCATTCCTGATGGCGCTTGTATTCAGCTTGGTATTGGAGGCGTGCCGAATGCTGTGGCGAAGAGCCTTTCTAATCACAAAAACCTAGGCATCCATACTGAAATGTTTGTTGATTCCATGGTTGACCTCATTGAGGAAGGTATTGTCACTGGTACACAGAAAGTGTTTCATCCTGGTAAGGCGCTCTATGCATTCGCGGCGGGTTCACAGCGAATGTATGAGTTTCTCGATGATAATCCGGTTATAGAAGCACACCCAGTTTCTTACACTAATTTTCCGCCGAATATCGCTCGCAATGACAACTTAATGTCAGTGAACTCGACCATCGAAGTTGATCTCACAGGTCAGTGTTGCTCTGAGTCGATGGGATCTGCTCAGTTCAGCGGTACAGGTGGCCAACACGACTACGCACGGGGCGCCTTTGATTCAAAAGGCGGTAAGTCAGTGATTGCCTTCTATTCAACAGCGAAGAGCGGGGAAGTTTCCCGGGTCGTGTCCACTCTGACACCGGGAGCTATCGTTACGACGCCCCGAAATGAAGTACATTACGTTGCTTCTGAATATGGGATCGTTAATCTTAAGGGACAGACGACGAAGCAGCGCGCTGAGGCGCTCATAGGTCTTGCACATCCTAAGTTCCGAGAACAGCTCACTGCTGATGCCAAGAAGCTGAGGTTGATATAGAGCTAGCCCTATAAGTGCAGCCCATTTGAGCATCAACAGGCCGATTACAGTGCCACTGTAAATGCGGTCGAATCAGCGACACCACGTGTATCTGAGGTTGATTCTCGTGTTCGCTAACACTGACTCGGATGTGATGAGCTACACTATGCGACTCGGATCGTCGCTGTTGTTATTCCCAACGGCTCAGAAGGTTGACCGCTCTCTGAACCAGCGGCTTCGAGAGCCTGAACTGATTCCATTCCTTCCGCCACCTCACCAAAGATTGTGTGCTTACCGTCTAGCCATAGTGTCTCGACGAACGTGAGAAAAAACTGGCTACCGTCGGTTCCCGGACCAGCGTTTGCCATACTGAGTATGCCAGGTCGATCGTGTGATTCGCTTCCACCGAACTCTCCGTCGTACTGGTAGCCTGGCCCACCGGTACCGCTTCCCAACGGGCAACCTCCTTGTGCCATAAAGCTCGTAATGACACGGTGAAAACTGAGCCCATCGTAAAACCCGAGGCGTGTCAGATAGATCGTGCTCGATACGTGCATCGGTGCCGAATCTGGAAATAGTTTCACTGAAACCTTTCCCACGTTCGTTTCGAGGTCCCAGTAGTAGGTACTTGTTTCATCGAACTCTGCTAACGGAGGTTGGCTCAGCTGCGTGCGCCAGTTTGAACCGGAGGTATCGATGCTCTGCGTCGCAATGAATTCATCGATCGTGGCAACTGCTGTATCAGCCATCATGTGCTCCCCACTCAGAAGCAGTTCACGGATCTGTGAACTACGTGTTGTTTACGATTAACCAGTCTCTGCTTCTTCTGTGTCATGGGCTAGCGCACCGAAGCATGCTATCGAGTTACGATGCCGCCCTCGGTTCATGATAGGACGATACGGTACTTCCAGTTAGCACAAGTAGGGAGAAATTCATGGCAGAAGCTGAACTGACCGAAGCTCGGATCCCGGATTCCGGTATTCGAGATCTCTTCACTCGCGATGCTCGCTGGCAATCTTGGCTTGATGTTGAAGTAGCCCTTGCTCGAGCTGAAGCCGAGATTGGGATGATACCTGTAGCGGCTGCTGATGAAATTGCTCGTAAGGCGAAGTTAGAATTACTCGATTCTGCTCGAATCATTGAAGGATTGCGCATTACTGGTCACGATCTTGTGCCATTGATATGGGACCTTGATCGTGTTTGTGATGGTGATGCCGGTGGTTTCGTGCACTGGGGAGCGACCACACAAAACATTACACAGACAGGTGTTGTTCTCCAAGTGAGAGCGGCACACGGGATTATCCTCGAATTGGTTGCTCAATTACTCCGGCAATTCGCTGATCTCGCGGATCGTACAAAAGATGATGCACTGCCTGGTCGAACGCATGGTCAGCATGCAGTGCCATCTACTTTCGGTGCGAAGGTTGCTGTGTGGATCGATGAATTATGCAGGCATGTCGAGAGATTCCGAGATGCCGAGCATCGTGTCTTTGTCGCGATGCTCGGAGGTGGTGCTGGTAGCGCTGCATCCTTTGAAGGAAATGGGGCGCAACTTCAGATTCGTATGGGTGAATTGCTTGGTCTCGGGTTTATGCCGTTACCAGGCAGAACGATCCTTGACCACCTCGTGGAGTACGTGATGCTGATTGCGCTGCTCGATACAACTTGTGGTCGTATAGCACGAGAAATCAGGGAGTTAATGAAAGAAGAATTTGGAGAAGTGGAGGAACCTGTGCCACCAGGGAGCGTTGGCAGCAGTACGATGCCCCAGAAACGCAACCCGAAACTTTGTCAGGACATCATCGCTCAGGAAACACAGGTCCGAGCGCTCGTTCCTCTCGCGATGGAGGCGATGCTTTCGGATCATGAGGCAGACGGTAGTAGAGCTGTGATGCTCAACCGTTCGCTTATCCCAGCACTCGAACTAACTGGAGAAGTTCTAGTGCGTATGAACAAGCTTTTTGAGGGTCTGCAGGTATTTCCGGAACGGATGCGTCAGAACCTCGATCTATCGGGAGGGCTGATTATGTCTGAGAGCCTAATGCTCGCATTGGGACGGGAACTAGGTCGCCAGCATGCGCATGACACAATCTACGATGCAGCTCAAGAGGCAGCTGTTTCTGGTGGATCATTTGCAGATTTGATAGAGAGGAACTCGGAGATACAGCAGTACCTCGAACCAGCGCAGATCAAGCTCTTGCTCGATCCAATTTCATACACTGGTGATAGTGCGGCTCAGGCTACCGAACAGGCCGCACGAGCACGGGCAGTAGCCGACACGATTGTGAGTTTCTGATGCACACCATAGACGATCTTAATCACGAAGCGCGTGAACTCCTTAACGGAGCGATTGATTTACATGCACATGCCGCTCCTGATCCTTTTGCTGAACGGAAAATGGATGCTCGCGAACTAGTTGCCGCTGCTTCGGAAGCTGGCATGGCTGGGGTCGTATTAAAGAGCCATGAGTACCCTACAGAGCCACTTGCGTGGGCGCTCAATAGTGAGTTCGATGCGATAAAGGTTCACGGGGCAATTGCGCTCGATCACGGAGTGGGTGGACTCAACCCTGATGCTTTAGAAACTGCACTAAGGATTGGCACTAGAGTTGTATGGATGCCGACGTTCGACTCGGTCTGGTCGCGTGATACCTTCGGCCGCTTTAATAGCAAAGGGTCACCCATCACAATTCTTAACGAAACAGGTGCTCTCAAACCTGTCATTCACGAATTGTTGGATTTGATATCCGATCACAGTGCCTTGTTATGTACGGGGCACCTGAGTCCAGCAGAGACGAGTCTTCTTGTTGAAACAGCGCGACAACGCGACATACGAACGATCGTGACTCATGCGACTGCTTTCGGTATCCCGTTGGAGGTCCAACAGCGAGCAGCTGAACTAGGTGCTTTCATTGAACAGTGCGGCAACGTTCTCTTCCGGAATGATCCTGAAAAACCAACTCAAGCAATTGTCGATGAAGTAGCAGCAATCGGTGCAGAACACATTGTGCTTTCAACTGATCTCGGTCAGGTAGACAATCCACCGCCGCCGTTTGGTTTCGGATTATGGATTCAGTGCTTCCTTGACTCGGGTTTCAGTAATGCTGAGGTACTCAGAATGGTGCAACAGAATCCCAAACATGCTCTCACCGAAGCTTGATCTTCGAGTGAACGGTTTCAAGGAACGGTTTAAGCGACTGATGCGCCCGATTACCCTTAAATCTAATCCATTGGCACCGTTCGTCCGTTTGGAACAGTGTTGTGACCCGAGGCAAGTGTGCAGATTGTTATTGCGCTAACTTTGTGTTGATTCAGGTACTAGTGCTGAGTACGTAGCCTTCATACCCTGCAGCTGCTATTTCTTCACATTTGGCGCGGTAGTCACCTACACCACCCGAGTAAGGCATAAAAACACGTGGTTTTCCTGGGATGTTTGCGCCCAAGTACCACGAGTCGGCAAGAACGTAGAGTGTCTTTTCGGCCACTTCGTTGACATGCTCAACCCAGTCCTCTTCGGCTTGAGGGTTTGGTTCTGCTACATCGAATCCACGTTCGCGCATGCTCTCAAGCATGTCGGAGATAAACTCAACGTGCTGCTCTATGGACACGGGCATATTGCTCAAGACAGACGGGCTACCCGGCCCTGTAATCATAAACATGTTGGGAAATCCTGTAGTTGACAGCCCCAGATATGTCTTCGGACCGGCTGCCCATTTTTCTTTAAGAGGTAAGCTGTTTCGGCCTCGGATATCCATCTTGAAAAAAGAGCCTGTCATAGCGTCAAAGCCTGTTGCAAAAACGATAATGTCGAGTGGGTAATCACCATCTTCTGTGCGTATACCTGTTGAGGTGATCTTATCGATAGGCTCGTTTCGAATATCGACTAATTCGACGTTGTCGCGGTTATAGGTTTCGTAGTAGTTGGTATCGATCAGTGGTCGTTTCGAAGTGAATGGATGGTCTCTCGGTAGTAGTTTTTCAGCAGTATCCGGGTTGTCGACGACCTCGCGGATTTTGGATCGGATGAATTCAGATGCTGTTGCATTTGCTCTCAGATCTACAGAAATATCAGGGAAAGTTTCGGCAATGAACTTGAAGCCTCCTTCTTCCCAACCTTTCTCGTATGCAATTGTTCGTTCGTCTGCAGTTGCGGAGAGAGCTGATTTGTCGGTCATTTCATATGGGAATCCAGACTTCGAGTGGCGAGCCGTTTCCCAGATTTCGTCGTAGTTAGCTTTGACGTCGTCCAAATATTCGCGGTCGACTGTGTGGTGACGCGCCGGGACCATATACTGCGGCGTTCGTTGGAACACTGTTAGATGCTTTGCTTGTTCGGCGATGACAGGGATCGATTGCACACCACTGGAACCTGTCCCGATTACCCCCACTCTCTTACCAGTGAAGTTGACTCCCTCATGAGGCCAGGAACCGGTGTGGTATGACTCTCCTACGAAGCTATCGCGTCCAGGGATATCCGGGATCTGCCCGGAAGAGATGCAGCCGATACCGGTGATTAAAAATTGTGCCGAGATGCGATCACCTTGATCTGTCTCGACCAGCCAACGGTTATTTGATTCGTTAAAGTGGGCTGCTGTTACGCGTGTGTTGAATTCGATTTGACTCCGCAGGTCAAAGCGGTCTGTTACGTGTTGTAAATATTTCAAGATTTCCGGCTGTTCCGGGTACTTTCCGCTCCAATTCCATTCCTGCATCAGATCTTTATCAAAGGAGAAGCAATACATATAAGCCTCGGAATCACATCGAGCTCCTGGGTAACGGTTCCAATACCATGTGCCACCGACATCATTACCTGCTTCGAACACTCTCGCGGTCATCCCCAGATTGTCACGGAGGCGTTTCAACATGTAGATGCCTGAGAAGCCGGCTCCGATTACTACTGCATCGACTTCGCTGGTTCTTGTCGGTGATGTCATCTAGGCCTCCTCAGTATCTTCGGTTCTGACCTATTAAATAGTTTGATTGAGTTACTTCTATACTTGGAGTAGTTAGAGCGTATCCTTCCCTTTCGCGTATCGCACCACACATCTGTGGATCGCTTTGACAATCTGCTGAAATCCTCTTTCACTGCCCGGTAGCATTAATAACTGAAAGAATCCGTGTGTCTGTCCGTCGTACCGTTTGAAATTTACCGGGACGCCAGCGTCTTCTAGTTGTTTAGCGTATTCCTCTCCTTCATCACGCAGTGGATCGTGTTCAGCTGTCAGTACGACTGCCGGTGGTAGTCCAGCCAAATTAGGCGCGCGAAGTGGCGAGGCGTCCGGATCGGTTCGTTTAGATTCATCAGGAAGGTAATGTTCCCAAAACCATGCCATCCCTTCGCGTGTCAACAGGAGTTGGTGATCAGGATCAGTGTATGAAGGGCGTTGGAAGTCTGAATCGGTTACCGGGTAAACCAGCACCTGCAGAGTAATCGATGGTCCACCTCGGTCACGGGCGCGTTGGGCAATGACCGCAGAGAGATTACCGCCCGCACTATCGCCCATCACGATCAAAGGTACGTCTTGGCGCCCGGCGATCTCTATCAGGTGAGTTGCTGTCCACTCAAGAGCTGAGTAGGAATCATCAACTGGTGTTGGAAATGGATGTTCAGGCGCGAGGCGGTAGTCGACCATGACTACCGCACACGAAGTTCTTTCGGCCAGTTTACGACCCAATGTGTCGTATTCATCAATTGAACCGATCACCCAGCCGCCACCGTGATAGTAGACGATGACACCGCGTGAAGGTTCGATCGGAACCAGCAAGCGAACACGGATCACTCCGTTAAGCGCCGTGATCGAGTGCTCTTCGACTCGTGCCATCTCGGGCGCGGGTCCGACTTCATTGGCGAGTGCTGCACTCAACACTCGTGCTTCCTCAGGAGTACAGTCGTGAAGACGCTTCCCACCGGACTTCGCGAGTTGACTCAGGAACTTCCTTGTCGCGTAATCGACCGACATGGCACCACCGAATCGTTTGGAAGGACGTATTTATATTCTGCAAAAGATACGTGTTGCCACTTGGACCAATCAAGGAAAGTGATTGTACGAACGCGATTAGTTCGTGGATTATGTCTCGAAAATTAGGCGAGTGCACCGCGGTTGATTGCTGAGATAGCGCTAAGTATTGCGATTGCTCGACAGTGGCCAATTCTTGCTGTTTAGTACTGTCGTTATGACTGACACGAGCGCCGATCCCTTTGGGGAGTTGACCATGTTCGAACCTCATGCTTTTACTGCCCGCAGCTACGAATGGCGTCTTCATTCCGCCGATGATGCCATTGAGCAGCAGCTCGCTACAGAAGTTGCACGAGCCGGTGCAAACCGCGCCTTTGTGATCACTTCGCCCTCCATTGTTTCGAAGACTAAAACAATCGCTCGGATTGCCGGTGAGCTGGGAGAGCGCTATGCAGGAGTATTTTCTGAAATCGAACCCGAGTCGACCTATGTCTCAGTATCGGCTGCGACAGATGCCGCACGTGAAGCCGGTGCTGATCTACTGATTGCCGTTGGTGGTGGCAGTGTTGTCGTCGCAACTCGTGTTGTGAATGTGTTTTTGTGCGAGTCAGGTGATCCTTTTGAACTGATGACTCAGTATCCCGAAGGGAAGCCAGCCGTGAGTCCACGGTTGATGGCACCCAAGTTACCGATATTGAATATCCCTACTACTCCTACAAGTGCAATGAACAGAGCAGGTTCTGGTTTAGCCAACCCTGACCTTGACCATCGGATGGAATATTTCGATCCAAAGACTCGACCGACGGCCATTTTCTGGGATTGGCAAGCACTTCGCACCACTCCATTCGATGTTCTTCGTTCAACAGCCACGACTACGTTTTCCTCGGCGATCGCTCCCGCGGCAGCCAGAGGAGGGAACCCACTTAAGGAAGGTGATGACCTTCAAATCTTTCACCTCGCCCACCGCGCATATCCGCAATTAATCGCTTCCCCCGAAGCGATTGAGCCACGGATTGATCTTTGCGCTGCTGCGCTGCTGCAAAATCGGTCCGTTGACGATGGAACCGGTGGAGCGAGTGTCGGTGACAATGTCTCTCTAGGAGATTCCGCTATTTCAACGGCGTTGCATGTGCTCTATCCACATGTTGGGCAGGGTGAGTCGATTTCAGTGTTGCAAGCAACCGTCGCTCGGAGGAGTGCTGTTACAGCGTCTATCGATTCTGCACAGCGCATCGCTCAGCTCCTTGACGTTTGGGTTGAGAACATGTCGC
>Ga0310344_10000781_pt1 | contig 24740 bp, 24 predicted proteins | sample HC15DNA20200_MG_FD_203801 | JGI IMG/M metagenome (GOLD analysis project Ga0310344, IMG submission 203801) | Marine microbial communities from station ALOHA, North Pacific Subtropical Gyre - HC15-DNA-20-200_MG | ecosystem: Environmental > Aquatic > Marine > Oceanic | place: Pacific Ocean: North...
ATATTAATTTCCATTTTTTAAATCCATAGTTTATTTAATTAGGAATAGGAACTATTATATCAATTTATGTTCAAGAAACTAAATAATATTGGTGATTGCGGAATCGCATGCGACTTTGGGGATGAAGTTAATAGAAGCATAAATACTAGTGTTATCAAATTATTTCACCATATAAAAAAGGAAGTTTCAGAAGGAAATTTGGATGGGGTATTAAATTATACTCCATCATACAATAAGTTAATTATAAATTTTGATCTTGAAAAAATAAATTCATCGAAAATAAAAGATTTTTTAAATTCTGTAGATTTTTCAAAATTAAACACATCTCAAAATAGCAAAATGTGGACAATCCCTATTTGTTATGATTTTGAGATGGATTTAACAAACATGAGCAAGACTTTAAAAATGGAAAAGGATGAAATTATAGATGCTCATTTAAATACAAATTTTTTTATTTATATGGTTGGTTTTATTCCCGGCCATCCTTTTATGGGCGACCTAGATTCAAAACTTTTTTTAAACCGATTAAAAACACCAAGAGTTAAAATACCATCTGGATCAGTTGGTGTTGTAGAAAAATTTTGTAATATTTATTCTTATGAGAGCCCTGGCGGTTGGAATATTATAGGAAGAACTCCTACTAAACTTTTTAATAAAAAAGACGAGTCCAATCCTTGTCTTTTATCTCCAGGAGATTCTGTAAAATTTAAATCAATTTCAAAAAAGGAGTTTGAAAAATTAGACAATGAGTAATATTTTTTTTGAAGTTTTAAGATCTGGCATTAATACAACATTTCAAGATAAGGGACGTTTTCATATGCAACATTTTGGAGTAACCCCAGGAGGATGTATGGATATGGAATCATTTTTAATTGCAAATGCTCTAGTTGGAAATTCTTCTAACGAGGGAGTGATTGAATTTGCTTATCAGGGTCCTTTAGTAAAATTAATTAAAGGCAAAACAAAAATTTCTATTACCGGCAATGTTCTTTTCCAAATAATAAAATTAAATAAAGAAGTGATAAATGGGGAGTGTTACAGAACTTACGATTTAAACGAAGGAGATCAAGTTGATATTTTAGCAACAAAAAAATCTGCTTATGGCTATATGGCTTTAGAAGGGGGATTTGATTTAAAATATTTTTGTAAAAGCGTTTCTACTTTAGATAGAGCTGGTATTGGACCCAAACAAGGAAAAAAAATAAAGATAAACGATAAAATAAATATAAAAAGAAACAGAACTGAAAAAAAAAATTTTATGACGAGTCTTTCAAATAATGAAAGAGATACGATTAGAGTTTTAAAAGGTCCACAATTTGATTATTTTGATAAAGCAAGTCAAAAAGATTTTTTTTCAAAAAATTATAAAATTTCCAATTTAACTGATCGAATGGGGATGAGATTGGAAGGAAGTATTATGAAAAATATTGTTAGCACAAACATTCGGTCCGAAGGTATAACAAAAGGTGCAATCCAAGTTCCGGCTGATGGACAGCCGATTATATTATTAACTGATTATCCTACTATTGGAGGTTATCCCAAAATAGCAAATGTAATATCAGCAGATTACAATTTGTTAATACAAAAAACTCCTGGAGAAAAAATATTTTTTAAATTAATTGAGTTGCCTGAAGCTGAGCTATTGTATAAAGAACACATTAAAAGTATTTCAGAAATAATAAAAAATATAAAAGAGTTAAATTGACATTTTTAAATAAAATTCCTGGTTCACTTTTAATTTTTCTTGGAGCGTTATGCCTAAGTTTTGGTGGAATAATAGTAAAATCGTTCGAAGGAGCCAATTTGTGGCAGATTCTTTTTTGGAGACAATTATTTTTTTCGATTATTGTAGTTTTATATTTATTAATTACCTACAAAAAAAATTTTTTTAAAACATTTTATAAATCTGGTCTTCCGGGGTTTGTAGCAGGTGTTTTTTTATCTGTTGGTTTTGCAGCATATGTTTTTGCTATGTATACAACTACTGTTGCGAACACTAATTTTATAATTACAACAGAGACAATTTTTCTAGCTATTTTAGGTTATTTTTTTTTGAAAGAAAAAATTAGCTCAATAACATTAATTTCAATCATTTTAGGAATGTCAGGAGTTTTATTAATTCTTGGTAGCTCTTTATCAATTCAAACCTCAGAACAATTTGTTGGAAATTTAGTAGCATTCATAATGCCCATTTCTTTTGCTGTATTAGTTATGATAGTGAGAAAATATCCAAAAACAGATATGGTTCCAGCTCAATTTACAGCAGGTGTTTGCGCTACGATTATTGGTTTAATTGTAGCTGGAAAATTATCAATTTCTTTTCATGATCTTACGTTAGCTCTTTTAGCGGGTTTTTTTCAAATAGGATTTGGATTTATTTTAATTACAGTGGGATCGCAAACTACACCAGCTGCTGCTGTTGGTATTTTAATGTTAACCGAATCTGTATTTGGACCTTTGTGGGCTTGGTTGTTCATTAATGAAGTGCCACCTATAAGTGTAATTTTTGGCGGTGGAATAATAATTTTTTCTATTTTATTGCACTCAATTTATAATAAAAAATATTCATAATTGTTTGACATTTAATAATATATAGAACACAATGTATTCCATACGGGAGAGACCAATTTTATTGGCGCCGAAGGAGCAACCACCCCGGAAACTCTCAGGCAAAAGGACCGTACATAATAACTCTGGAAAGCAGGCATAGCCTCACCGAAGGAGCAAATCTCTCAGGTAACTAGACAGAGGGGGTTTGATAAGAGTTATTATGGAAACACAAAAAACAGCTTTATATAATTATCATAAAAATCTTGGAGCAAAGTTTGTTCCTTTTGCTGGCTATGAAATGCCTGTTCAGTATACTTCTGGCATAGTTGAAGAACACAAAATTACTAGAAGCAATGCAGGGCTATTTGATGTTTCTCATATGGGACAATTGTTAATAGAGGGGAACGAAAGTTTATCAGATGAATTGGAAAAAATTATTCCAGTGGATCTAAAAAAAATAAAACTTAATCAATCTAAATATTCTTTCCTGACTAATGAGAAGGGTGGTATTTATGATGATTTAATTATAACCAAAGTCGATAGTGGTTTTAGCATTATTCTTAATGCTGCGTGCAAAGATAATGATTTAAAAATTATTAAAAATTTAATTGGAAATAAATTTAAATTAACCTTGTACAAAAATTTGTCTTTAATTGCTTTGCAAGGGCCAAAATCTTCAGAAATATTGGAAAAAATAATAAATGGAGTTTCCTCTCTGAAGTTTATGAATGGAAATAATTTTTCTTATAATGGTAAAAAAATATATATAACAAGATCAGGATATACAGGTGAAGATGGATTTGAAATATCCATACCAAACGAACTTGTTGAAGATTTTGTAAAAAAAATAGTATCCAAAGGAGCAAAACCAATTGGCTTAGGAGCTAGAGACACTCTGAGATTGGAAGCTGGATTGTGCCTTTACGGCCATGATATTAATGAAACAACAACTCCAATTGAAGCAAATTTAAAATGGGCAATTTCTAAACGCAGGAGAGAAGAAGGCGGGTTTGTAGGCTATAGCAAAATTAAATTAGATATGAATGGAAGTTTAACTCGATTAAGAGTTGGTGTTAAACCCGAAGGAAAAATCATAGCAAGAGAAGGGGTTAAGATTTTTTCAGAGGATAATAAACAAATTGGATCAATTACAAGCGGAACTTTTGGTCCAAGTGTAAATGGACCTATTGCCATGGGTTATGTAAAATTAAATTTTTCTAAACTTGGTACAAAGGTTTTGTTGGAAGTTAGAGGTAAAAAATATAATGCTAAAATATCCCAGCTTCCTTTTTATAAAAAAAATTACGTGAGGTAACAATGAGTGAAAAAAAATATTCAAAACAACATGAGTGGGTATCTATAGAAGGAGATGTTGCGACAGTTGGTATTACAAAACATGCTGCAGAAATGTTGGGTGATGTAGTTTTTGTGGAATTGCCTGAAAAAGGAAAAAGTGTTGAAAAAGAAGGTCAAGCTGGAGTGGTAGAATCTACAAAAGCAGCAAGCGATGTTTATACTCCATTAACTGGAGACATTACTGAAACCAATCAGAGTGTTGTAGATGATCCAGCTTCAGTTAATAAAGATCCGGAAGGAGGGTCTTGGTTTTTTAAAATTAAAATAAAAAATAAATCTGAATTAGAAAGTTTAATGAGCAAAGCTGATTACGATAAATTTGCAAAGGAAAATCCTAACTAAAATGATCAACGATACATCAAAAGAATTTATTCGAAGACATATTGGCCCTTCAGAAGATGACATAAAAGAAATGTTAAAATTGGTAGCAGCAGATTCTTTAGATGATTTAATGAAAAAGACCGTGCCAGAAAACATTTTATTAAAAGATAAACTCAAAATTGGAGATCCAACTTCTGAACACGAATCTTTAAAGCAATTAAAAACAATAGGAGAAAAAAATAAAGTTTATACAAATTATATAGGGATGGGTTATTCGAACACTTATATGCCGAATGTTATTGTAAGAAATATATTTTGTAACCCAGGTTGGTATACCGCTTATACACCTTATCAACCTGAGGTGGCCCAAGGAAGATTGGAAATGCTACTAAATTACCAGCAAATGATTTTGGATTTTACTGGTATGGATATAGCCAATGCATCTTTGCTAGATGAAGCTACAGCAGCCGCAGAAGCAATTGGATTAAGCAGAAGAGTAGATAAAAATAATTTAAATAAAATTTTTATTTCAAGCGATTGCAACCCTCAAACTATAGACGTAATTAAGACAAGAACAGAAGTATTTGGTTTACAATTAATAATAGGGGATCAGCAGAAAGATCTAAAAAATATAAAAGATGATATTATCTGTGGAGTTCTTGCATATCCGGGAACTCTAGGAGATATTAGAGATCCCAGCGAAGCAATAAGTTTAATTCATAAAAAAAAGGGCAAAGCAGTTTTAATCACTGATTTGTTAGCTCTAACGCGACTAAAAACACCTGGAGAACTTGGCGCGGATATTGTTGTTGGAAATTCCCAAAGATTTGGAATTCCAATGGGATATGGTGGTCCACATGCTGCATTTTTTGCAACAAAAGATGAATATAAAAGATCAATGCCTGGAAGAATTATTGGAGTCTCAGTTGATCGATTGGGAAAAAAAGCATTACGTATGGCGTTACAAACTCGAGAGCAGCATATAAGAAGAGAGAAAGCCACCAGTAATATTTGTACTGCCCAAGCTTTACTAGCAATTATTTCGGCTGCATATGCAATTTATCATGGACCTAAAGGAATTAATGAGATAGCGGAAAGAATTTCTAAATTAGCCAAAAGTTTTGCTGATAAAATAAAAAAGTCAGGTTATGAGCTTCATTCAGATAGTTTTTTTGACACAGTAACGATTCTTACAAAAGACAAGACGCAAAATATTTTTAAAAACGCTTTAAGAAACGGAGTTAATGTAAGAATGGTCGAGGATAATATGATATCCGTTGCTTTTGATGAAAGAAAATCAATAGAAAAAACTAATATTCTCTTGAAAATTTTCAATAGTGCAGAGTCCATTAACGAAACTGGCAAAGTCACGTTAAGCAATATACCAAAAAATTTAACAAGAACTTCAAAATATCTTACACACCCTGTTTTTAATTCCTATCATTCAGAAACAGAGATGCTTCGTTATTTAAAAAAATTAGAAGATTCAGATATTGCCTTGAATAGATCAATGATTTCTTTGGGATCATGCACGATGAAATTAAATGCTGTTTCTGAAATGATCCCGGTTACTTGGGGAGAATTTTATGAACCCCACCCATTTGCCCCGATAGAACAAATGGAAGGATACAGAAATTTATTTACAGACTTAAAAAATTGGTTAAGAGAAATTACTGGATTTTCAGGTGTCTCTTTGCAACCAAATGCTGGAGCTCAAGGAGAATATGCGGGATTGATGGTAATTAGAAAATATCATTTAGAAAATGGAGACAAAGATAGAAATGTTTGTTTAATTCCAAGTTCAGCTCACGGAACTAATCCAGCTAGCGCACAAATGGCGGGAATGAAAGTTGTGGTAATTAATTGTGATAAAAATGGAAATGTTGATCTAGAAGATTTAAAAACAAAAGCAAAAAAATATTCGAAAAATTTATCTTCTTTAATGGTAACTTATCCATCAACACATGGAGTTTTTGAAGAAAAAATAAAAGAAATTTGTAGTGTTGTTCATGATAATGGCGGGCAGGTTTATATGGATGGAGCTAATCTTAATGCATTAGTCGGAATTGCTAAACCTGGTAAATTTGGTCCCGATGTTTGTCATATTAATTTACATAAGACGTTTTGCATTCCACACGGTGGAGGTGGACCTGGAATGGGACCTATTGCATGTAAAAAACATTTAGATCCTTTTTTACCAAAACATGAAGTAATCAAAGACTGTGGGCCAACAACAGGAATAGGAGCGGTCTCTGCTGCCCCTTGGGGAAGTGCAAGCATATTAGTAATTTCCTGGATGTATATAAAAATGATGGGAGCAGAAGGTTTAAAAAAAGCATCGCAGGTAGCGATATTAAACGCTAATTATATTGCAAAAAAACTAAACAAATATTTTCCTGTTCTTTATACAGGAAAGAATGGAAATGTGGCTCATGAATGTATTATTGATATTCGTCCCATTAAAGCCGAAACAGGTATCACAGAGGAAGATATAGCTAAGAGATTGATTGACTTTGGTTTTCACGCGCCAACAATGTCTTGGCCTGTTCCAGGAACAATTATGATCGAACCAACTGAGAGTGAAAGCCTTTCCGAAATTAATAGATTTTGCGACACATTAATTAAAATACGCGGAGAAATTGATAAAGTTAAAAACGGAAAATTTGATAAAAATGACAACCCTTTAAAAAATGCTCCACACACTCATACGGAACTTTCTGCAAATGAATGGAAACACAAATATGATAGAGAAAGTGCAGCGTATCCCTCCGCGACTTTAAAAAGTTATAAGTACTGGCCACCAGTTGCTAGGGTAGATAATGTTTATGGTGATAAAAATCTTTTTTGTTCTTGTCCATCAATGGATGAATACAAAGAGTCAGCAGCATAAAAAAATTATATGAAAATTGCTGTTATAGGTTCAGGAATTTCTGGGCTAAGCGCAGCTCATTTTTTATCTAAAAAACACAAAGTAGATTTATTTGAAAAAAATGATCATTTTGGCGGACATTCATACACCATAGAAGTTCCTTGCAATAATTCCAGGGAAACAATCTCATTAGATTTGGGATTTATTGTTTTTAACAAAATTAATTACCCAAATCTTGTTAATCTATTTGAAAAACTTAAAGTTAATTATGAAAAAAGCAATATGTCTTTTTCTGTGTCAGTGAAAAACTCAAACATTGAATATTCCGGCTCCGGTTTAAAAGGATTGCTGGCTAACAAATATAATGTTTTTAATCTTAGTTTTATAAAAATGATTAAAGAGATATTTTTTTTTTATAAAATGTCTGAAAATATGGATAAAGAAAGTTTTATGAATCAAACATTAGGCGAATTTTTGAAATCTAAAAAGATGTCAAATTATTTTATTAAGTTTCATATTATTCCAATGGTATCTGCCATATGGTCCACTCCTACAGATTTAGCTTACGAAATGCCGTTGTCACTATTTATAAATTTTTTTAAAAACCATGGTCTTTTCAAAATTAAAAATAGACCACAGTGGTTTACAGTAACAGGAAGAAGTAAAATTTATGTTTCAAAAATTTTAGAAACTATTAATGGTGAATATTTTAAGAATTATAAGATAAAAAATGTTTTAAGAAATGAATATGGAATTAAACTTTATTATGGATCAGAAAATGAATATTTTGAATATGATAAAGTAGTGTTCGCAGTTCATGCTGACGAAATATTAAAATTAATTAAAGATCCTACAGAAAATGAAAAAAAAATATTACAAAATTTTGTATATAAAAAGAATACTGCATATCTTCACAACGATGATCAGTTAATGCCTAAAAGAAAAAATGCTTGGTCTAGCTGGAATTCTATTTTGGATAAAAATGATGAAAAAATAAATTGTGTTACATATTGGCTAAACAAATTACAAAATTTAAAAAATAAAGAAAATTATTTTTTAACATTAAATCCATTTATTTCTATTAAAGGTGATAAAATTATAAAAAAAGTTGAGTTTACCCATCCTTTTTATGACCAGAAAACAATTGATGCTCAAAAATATCTTTCAAAACTTCAGGGTGTAAATAATAGTTACTTTTGCGGAAGTTATTTTGGTTATGGATTTCATGAAGATGGTTTAAAATCAGGAATGGATGTTGCTAATAAATTATGAACTTATTTAATTCTTGCATATATTCAGGTTTTATAACTCATAGAAGATTTAAACCTAAAAGACATTTTTTTTCTTACAAAACTTTTTCTTTGCTAATTGATTTAAATGAGTTAAAAAGTTTAGAAGAAAAAATAAATTTTTTTTCATATAATAGATTTAATATTTTAAGTTTTTATGACAAGGACCATGGTCCCAGAGATGGAAGTTCCTTGGTAACCTGGGTAAAAAACACGTTATCTGACGCTAATATAAATATTGAATCAGGAACTATTAAATTGCTTTGTTACCCACGCTTTTTTGGGTATGTCTTTAATCCCCTAAGTATTTTTTATTGTTATGATAAAAATTTACAATTAAAGGCAGTTCTCTACGAAGTGAAAAATACATTCAATGAGCAGCACACTTATGTATTTTCCGCATCATCATCTTCTAATTTGATTTTACATAAATGTAATAAAAAATTTCATGTTTCTCCATTTATGGAAATGAAAACATTTTACAACTTTAGATTGTTAAATCCTGGAACAATTTTAAATGTATTTATTAAACAGGTAGATAGCGAAGGTACTCTACTTACTGCATGCCAAGTTGGAAAAAAGGTAGAAATGAGTAGTAAAAATTTATTATTTCAATTTTTAAAACATCCACTCATGTCATTTAAAGTTATCATAGCGATACATTTTGAAGCATTAAGATTATGGATTAAAGGAGTTAAGCTTGTTAAGAGAAAAATAAAAATAAGGAATAATTTATCAATAGAGCATTAATGAATATGATTTTAAACTATATTGCAGACTCATTTGTTTTTTGGAATTTAAAAAAAATTTCTAATGGTTATTTAAATCTAATAGATTCCAAAGGAAGAAGTTATTTTTTTGGAGATTCTAAAAACTTTTTGAAAGCAAAAATAAAAATTAATGATCCAAGTTTTTGTTATAAGATTTTAAGAAAAGGCAGTTCAGGATTAGGTGAAGCTTACATAAATGGTGATTTTGAAACAGAGGATTTAACTTCTTTAATAGAATTAAGTGCTAAGAATATAAATACGACTTATAAATTTTCTGGCTTTTTTGATTTTTCACTGATAAATAAATTTTTAAAAGAAAATAAAAATACAATAAAAAAAAGTAAAGAAAACATATCAATGCATTATGATTTAGGAAATGATTTTTTTTCTACTTGGCTTGATAAATCCCTTACATATTCTTGTGGAATATTTAATTCCTCAAATGAAACTTTAGAACAAGCACAAATTAATAAATACAATAAATTAATAAGCATGGTGAATCCAAAAAAAGGAGATAAAATTTTGGAAATAGGATGTGGCTGGGGAGGTTTTGCAGAGCATCTTGCAAAAAATTATGATATTAAATTAGACTGTATTACAATTTCAAAAAAACAACATTCCTTTACAAAAGAGAGAATTAGACTAAAAAAACTGAGTCACAAAGTGAATGTAAAGATGATGGACTATAGAGATCTTAAAAATAAATATGATATCATAGTTTCCATAGAAATGATTGAGGCTGTAGGAGAAAAGTATTTAGATAAATATTTTAAAATTATTAAAGAAAATTTATTACCCGGAGGAAGAGCGGCTATCCAGGCTATAGTTATTAAAGATGAACTATATAAAAGATATAAAAGCAAAGAAGATTTTATACAAAAATATATTTTTCCTGGAGGCTTTCTTCCTTCATTTAGATCTTTAAATAAGTCATCGAATAAATCTGGATTAAAAATTGATGTATATCATTCATATGGCTCTCATTATTCTAATACTTTGCAAAAATGGAGAGAAAGTTTTTTAAATTCTTGGGATACTATTTCTAGACAAGGTTTTAATTCAAGTTTTAAAAAAATGTGGGATTTCTATTTTTCATACTGCGATGCTGGATTTAAATCAAAAAATATTGATTTGATTCAATTTTCACTTTGTAATAAATGAAAATTTTATTATCACTTATTTTAATTGTATTGCTAAATAATTGTTCAGAAATGAAACCAGAAGATTACAAAGATACAAAACCTGTTCTTAAAATAGAAGAATACTTTGAAGGCAAGGTAAAAGCTTGGGGCATGCTTTTAAACAGATCAGGTCAGGTTAAAAGACAATTTACAGCAAACATGAAAGGTGAATTTGATGGTGAGAACTTAATTTTAGATGAAACTTTTATTTGGAATGATGGGGAAAAACAGCAAAGAAAATGGAATATTAAAAAAATAGGCGACAATACATACGAAGGAACAGCTCCGGATGTGGTTGGTATAGCAAAAGGCGTTTCATTTGGATCAGCATTTAAGTTCGAATACAAATTGCTCATTCCTTATAATGATAAAAAAATAAAGGTAAGATTTGACGATTGGATATTTAAGCAAGATGATAAAACTGCAATAAACAAAGCAACATTAACTAAATTTGGCTTTAAAGTAGGAGAGCTTTTAGTTTTTTTTGTAAAAGATTAGTATTTAATAGTTTGCATTCCTTTTTTTAACAACAAAAAATATAACCAATTTGGCATAATTTTTAACAATTTCATTATCATTGTAAAAGCTATTGGAAAATGAATTTCAAAAGAATTTTTTTTAGTTAATCCAATAAACATTTTTTCAGCAGCAAATTCAGCTGATTTTCTCATAGGCATAGGAAATTTATTTTTATCAGTCATAGGAGTTTTTATAAAACCAGGACTTACTAATGATACCCTGACGTTGTGTCTTTTAAAGTCAAAATAAAGACTTTCGGCAAGACTTGTTAAAGCTGCTTTTGATGCACAATATCCGGCTGCAGCTGGTAAACCTCTATATCCAGCAACTGAAGATACAATTGATATATGTCCATTTTTTTTTTCTCTAAAATAAGTATTTACTGAAGCAATACAATTCAAAGTTCCAAAAAAATTTGTGTTCATTATTTCCCTGATTTTTTCTGAATTAAGTTTTTTTTCTGAATCAGGATCATGTATCCCTGTACAAAAAACACAAATATCTAATGTTTTAAATTTTTCTATTATATTTTTAAAAACATTTTGAGTTAATTTCTCATCTTTAACATCCAATGGAAATGGAAAAATATTGGAATTAGTTTTACTTAAATCATTAAGTAGGTTTTCTCTTCTAGCTGAAGCAGCAACTTTCCAGCCATGTCTTGCAAATTTTATAGCAAGAGCTTTTCCAATTCCACTACTTGCCCCTGTAATCCAAATTTTTTTTTCGTTTTCATTCATATTAAAAATATATAATAATCTAATTTATGATTAATAATAAATATATATCATTAATAGGATTTATAATTATAACATTTGCCGCGTCAGGAATTGGTAGTTTTGCAACCAAAATATACAAGGAACCTTGGTATTCAAGTATAAACAAACCTTCTTTTAATCCACCTGATTGGGTTTTTGCTCCTGTTTGGACGACGCTATATATTTTTATGGCTGTAGCTATTTGGTTAATTTGGATTAATCCTCAAAAAACAAAAAAAATATTTTACATATATTTTATTCATTTATTTGTTAATGCAACCTGGAGTATAATTTTTTTTAGTTTTCATCAAATTTTTTTAGCACTTATAAACATAGTTTTAATAATTTTTTTTATTATATGGTTAATAAAATTATATTTACCATTCAATAGATTAAGTGTTTATCTTATGATCCCTTATCTTTTTTGGTGTTGTTATGCTTTTGTTTTGAACTTAAATCTATATCTGCTAAATTAGAAACATGGATGACGTTGTTGTAGTTGGCGGTGGAATAATCGGTGCTTCTACCGCATACTTTTTATCAAAAGAGGGGAGAAAAGTAAGAGTTATAGAAAGAGATCCTACTTATAAAAAAGCATCTTTTCCACTGTCTTTAGGAGGTTTTAGAAGACAGTTTTTTCAAAAAGAAAATATAAATCTAGGTAAGTTTGCTTTAGAATTTATTTCTAATATTTCAAATACATTAAAAACAAAAAACAATCCTAACCCAACCGCAAGTATGGTGCCGAATGGTTATTTATTATTGTTTGGTCCTGAGCATGCCGAGGAGCAGTACGAAGCATTAAAAAATCATAAAGCCTGTGATGCAGGAACAAAAAATATTCCTGCAAGTAAATTAAAAGAAATTTTTAGCTGGATAAATCCAGAAGGTTTGGAAACCGCAACATATACGGATAATAAAATTGAAGGCTGGATAGATCCTTATATGTTTCACAATGCTTTAAAAAATAAAGCTATCGAACTAGGCGCAAAATTTGAAAAAGGAGAAGTTAAAAAAATAAGTGACATTAAAGCAAAAACTATTGTGTCCGCAGCAGGATGTTGGACTAAAGAGTTGCTTAATGATATCCCGGTTGCACCACAAAAACATACTGTGTTTAGAGTAAAATGTCCGAAACATTATCCTGAAATGCCATTAACGGGCGATCTGCCCTCCGGCGTATATTGGAGGCCCGAGGGCAAAGAGTATATTGTTGGATCTCCCAATTCTAAATTTGATTGTCCAGATTTAGAACCTGAATGGGATGACTTTGAGAATCTTGTATGGCCCGCATTAGCAAATAGAGTTCCTGAATTTGAGCAATTAAAACTAACTGGCGGTTGGGCAGGATACTATGATTGCAATATACTAGATAATAATGCCATTGTAGGAAAACATCCAAAATATGAAAATGTATTTTTAGCTACAGGTTTTACAGGCAGAGGTTTAATGCAGTCACCAGGAATCGGCAGAGGTTTAACTGAACTTATTACGACTGGAAAATATCAAACTATAGATTTATCTTGCTTTGGCATTGATAGAATTTTTGCTAAGAAAAAGAGAACAGAGCCTTACGTTTTGTAAATCAAGTGCCACAAAAAGTTTTATATATTTTATCGCTTAATGGCGCTGGTGATTGATATTTGATAATTTCTTTTTTATCTTCATAAGGTTTTTCTAAAATTTTTATTAACTTTTTTGTTGGATCTAAATTACCACTATTTGCAGCTTCTAAAGCTTCTTCAACTTTATGATTTCTAGGAATAACTAATGGGTTGTTTACTCCCATTAATTTTAAAGATTCTTCTGTTGAGTTACTGTTTATTTTTAAACGTTCTTGCCATTTTTTTTTCCAATTAAGAAAGCTTTCATCATTATATATTTTGTTTTCTTCAAGATTTTTATTCATTAAAAAACAAAAAGTATTTGTATAATCAACTTTATTTTTATGCATCCAAGTTAACAAATCCATAATTAATTTTTCATCTTTTGTTTCTTCTCCTATAAAGCCTAATTTTTTACGCATCATCGCAAACCAATTTTTTTTATATATTTCAGAAAAACTATTTACGATTTCAGTAGCAATCTGAACACCAGTATTTTTATCCTCATTAATTAGCGGCACAAGGCATTCTGCAAATCTTGCTAAATTCCATTTAGTAATGCCAGGTTGATTAAAAAAAGCATAACGTCCATACTGATCTATTGAACTAAATACCGTTTCAGGATCGTAGGTATCCATAAAGGCACATGGACCATAATCAATTGTCTCTCCTGATATAGTCATGTTATCTGTATTCATTACTCCATGTATAAAACCAACGCGCATCCAATCAACAACAAGTTTTGTTTGTTTTTCGATTACAATTTTTAACAAATCAACCGCTGGAGTTTTTGAACTTTTAATATGTGGATAATGTCGATCTATTGTGTAATCAAATAAGATTTTTAAATCTTTTTTATCTTCAGCGACAACAGCATATTGGAAAGTTCCTACTCGTATGTGACTTTCAGCAACTCGAGTTAATACAGCACCATCCAAAGGAGTTTCACGAACAACCTTTTCACCTGTTTTGACAACCGCTAGACTTCGAGTGGTAGGAATTCTAAGTCCATGCATTGATTCACTGATAATATATTCTCTTAACATTGGTCCCAAAGCTGCTCTTCCATCACCATTTCTTGAGTAAGGTGTTTTTCCAGAACCTTTAAATTGAATGTCAAAACGTTTATTATTTTTTGATATGTGTTCACCTATAACAATTGCACGTCCATCACCTAGTAGTGTAAAATGTCCAAATTGGTGGCCCGCATACGCTTGTGCAATTGCATCCGCCCCTTCAGGCAGCAAATTTCCAGAAAAAAGTGAAGCTAAATTTTTATCACTTAGATCGGAAAAATTTAATCCTAACTCTTTAGATAAAGCATGATTTAAAACAATAAGTTCTGGCGCTTTTACAGGTGTAGGAGCCAATTTAGTTAACATGCTGTCTGGCAATTTTGAATACGTGTTATCAAAACGCCAACCTATTTTATTATTATATGACACTTTTGGTAAAATAATTTAAGCTGGTTTTACCTCAGCTTGATCTTTTTCAGCTACAACTTTTGTTTTAAATTGATTGGATATTTTTTGAACTTCGACAGCTGATACTTTATATTCAGCACACATAGTTTCTTCATCTTTTCCATGCCCCGTTACCATATTCACCATGTGTTCTGGGAAATGGAAAGTGGTAAATACTATACCTTCTTTAACTTTTTCAGTAACATCAACTTTTAAAGACACTTCACCTCTTCCTGAATAAAGTCTTGCAATATCACCCGTGTTTAACTCTCTAGATTTTGCATCTTTTGGATGAATTAACAACACGTCTTCATCTACAATTTTAATATTTTTAGTTCTTTTCGTCATCGTTGCTGCATTATAGTGTTGTAATACTCTACTTGTAGTTAGTATTAATGGAAAATTTTTTTTATTTTTTTCTAGTTCACTACTTTCTTTCCAGTCAAAATACTTAATTCTACCTTTTCCTAATTTAAATTCTTTTTGATGCAAAATTTTTGTATCCGTTCCATCTTCTTTCACCGGCCATTGCAATCCTAATTTGCCAAGTCTTTCTCGAGTTATGCCTTTAAAGAAAGGAACTACATCTGCAATTTCTGCCAATACTTCATCAGCATCATATGATTTTTGGTCATAACCAAGTTTTTGCATCATATCAGTTACAATAACTCCGTCAGGTTTTGTTCCTGGAAGTGGTTTAGCAGCTCTATTAACTCTTTGAACTCTTCTTTCAGTATTTGTAAAAGTGCCTTCTTTTTCAAGGAAAGTTGTTCCCGGTAAAACGACATCTGCATGTTTAGCGGTTTCGCTTAAAAATATTTCTTGAACGACCAATAAGTCTAAAGCATTCATTGCTTTTGCAACATGGGCACTATTAGGATCAGTTTGAACAACATCTTCACCAATAATCCATAAACCTTTCACCTCTCTATTTATTGCGGCATCAAAAATTTCTGGAATTTTTAATCCTGCTTTAGTTGGATGAACAACCCCATATTTTTCTGTATAGAAATCTTGTATTTTTTTATCAGCAACAGGAAAATATCCAGCTCCTTGATGTGGCTGACATCCCATGTCCGCAGCACCCTGAACATTATTTTGACCTCTTAATGGATTAACCCCGACACCTCTTCTGCCAATATTTCCTGTAATCATTGCAAGATCTGCAATCAACATTACTGTTTTTGAACCTTGTTCCTGTTCAGTAACTCCAAGACCATGAAACTCCATTGAATTTTTTGCAGTAGCGTAAGCAATAGCAGCTTCTTTGACTTGTTGTTTATCAACTCCTGCAACTTTAGCTAATTGATCGATATCTAATTTTTTTATTCCCTTAACGAAGTTTTCAAAACCTTCTGTTCTGTTTAAAATAAAATCTTCTTTTTGTAAATTGGATTCAATAATGAAATATAACATCATATTTAAGACTGCTACATTTGTTCCTGGTCTTAACCTAATATGATAGTCTGCCATTTTTGCTAATTCAGTTGTAATGGGATCTAGAACTATAAGTTTTTTTCCTTTCATTACTTGTTGTTTAATTTTTGATCCTGTAACTGGATGCGCATTTGTCGGATTTGCACCAATCACTAAAAATAGATCTGCAAAATAAATATCCTCAGTTGAGTTTGTTGCAGCTCCTGTTCCAAACGTTTGTTGCATTCCCCAAGCAGTTGGTGAATGACAAATTCTTGCACAGCAATCAATATTATTTGTTCCTATTACAGCTCTTATCATTTTTTGGAAAACATAATTTTCTTCATTAGTGCATCTTGCTGAAGAAATACCTGCAATAGCATCAGGACCGTTTTCTTTTTTTATTTTTTCTAATTTATTTTTAATAAAATCATAAGCTTCATCCCATGAAGCTTTTTCAAATTTACCATTTCTTTTTATTAATGGATTTTTTAATCTATCTGGATGATCATAAAAACCAAAAGCATATCTTCCTTTCAAGCAAGTATGACCCGCGTTTACTTCAGTTTGTTTTGGTGTATCAATCGATATTACTTTACCATCTTTTACTGAAGCTTCTAAATTACATCCTACTCCACAATAAGAACATGTTGTCCTAACCTTTTCGTCATAGTTAGCCGATTTAGATGCAAAAACATCTGATATAGCATCCGTTGGACAAGTGTGCGCACAAGCTCCACAAGAAACACAAGAAGAATCTCCAAACAACATGTCATTGTCAGTTGTTATTTTTGATTCGAAACCTCTTCCACTCATTGTTAAAACGAAGGAACCTTGAATCTCGTCACAAGCTCTTACGCAACGTCCACAATTAATACAGTTATCTAAGTTCATTCGCATATATGCATGCGAAGTATCTTTTGGAATTCCTTTATTTTGTTTTGGTTTATTATAACGATGTTCACTTATACCTAAATCATTAGCAACTGTTTGTAGTTCACAGTTATTATTTACTTCGCACGTTGAACATGTCATTGGGTGATCGGTAAGAACAAGTTCGACAATATTTTTTCTTAATTTTGTTAAATCTTCGTTGCTAGTAATTATATAGGAGCCTTCCGTAACTGGAGTATGACACGATGCAACTGTTTTTGTTGGACCATCTTTTTTAAGAGCTACATCTACTGAACAAACTCTACAGGCTCCGTAAGGTGCTAAATTGGGGTCGTCACATAAGCTTGGAATTTTCTTTTCACCAATATATTCTCTTACAAACTTCAAAACAGAAGTATGATCAGATTTAATTTGATGAGCTACACCATCAATGTAAGCAATCTTGTAATTTTTACCATTAGTGCCGTTTTTACCGTTCTTCATATTTCTTATCCCCTAAGCGTCTTGATTTATATCATCTTTAAATTCATGGGTAAAATATTTTAGTATGTTACTGATAGGCATGGGGATCGCTCCACAGAGTGCGCATAAACAACCTTTTTTCATGGTAACTAACAACTCATTTAAAAGTTTCATAGGTATCTTAGCTGATTTATTTGCGACTTGGTCAAACATTTCTTTACCACGGTAAGAGCCTAGTCTTCCAGGGAAGCATTTCCCGCATGATTCATCAGAACTAAATTTAAATAAATGATGAATATATTTAACCATACTAAAAGTTTCCGGAATACTTACTATACCTCCATGTCCCAACATAAAGCCTGCTTTGGCAAATTCTTGAAAATCTAGATTTAATTTTTCTACTTCTTTGATTGGAATGACTCCACCAAGTGGTCCCCCAACTTGAAGTGCTTTTATTGGTTGAGTAAATCCTCTACCAATATCATTAATTATTTTTTTCATTGGCGTTCCCATATCAATTTCATAAACACCAGGTTTTTTAAATAAACTATCCAGACAAACAAGTTTTGTTCCAGCTGACTTAACATTACCCACAGAAGAAAAAGCTTTGGCTCCAAATTTTAATATACAAGGTACAGCAGCTAACGTTTCCACATTATTTACAACAGTAGGTTTTTTATACAAACCTTCTACAACTGGAAAAGGAGGTCTTACATCAACCTCTGCTCTTCTTCCTTCTATTGATGCTATTAAAGCAGATTCTTCTCCACAAATGTACGCTCCTTGACCAATACATATTGTCATATCGCAAGAAAAGTTAGTACCTAAAATATTTTTTCCTAAAAGATTTATTTTTTTAAGTTCGTTGATAGTTCCATTAATTATTTCTATAGATTTTGGATATTCTCCTCTTATGTACAAAACACCTTCATCGCTTCCAATAATATAAGCACAAACTAGCATTCCAAATATTACCTTGAGAGGTTGTTCTTCTAAAAGGTATCTATCAGAGAAAGCGCCAGAGTCGCCTTCGTCGGCATTACAAACAACATATTTTTTTTCTACTTTTTGCTGAGAGCAAAAATTCCATTTCATACCAGTTGGAAATCCAGCTCCTCCTCTTCCACATAAATTAGAATCTGTTACAGTCTTAAGAATTTCTTTTTTATCTTTTTTTAAAATATTTGAAAGCAATTCCTTAAATTGTTCAGTTGAAGATAAGTCGTTACCCATTAAAATTGTTTTTGTAGCAAAACTTTTTGAGTACATTTTTTTTGAATTTATTTTTTTTCCTTTTATAATTTCATCAATTTGATCAATATCATTTCCTGCGTAGTTATGGCCATTGTAGTGAAAGGCATTAGTTTCATAACAGTGACCTAAGCAAAACATCATACCAATTTTATCTTCACCTAATTTTTCTGATAATTTTTTTCTAACTTTGCCTTGTGTTCCTGCACACATGCATGCACTTCCATTACATATCCACACCTTTTTTTCTTTATGTTCTGGTCTTAGAAATTCATAAAAACTTTCAGCTCCATGAATCGTTGACATTCCAACATGATACTCTTCAGCCAGTTGTTTAATTTTTTTTGTATCTGCGGTTTTTTTTGTAGTATCAATCATTCTCTTAAAGAGGTTATCTTTAAGACCTTTTCTTCCAGAAAGTTTACTTATATTTTTTGACATAAAATTTATTTTAAAATTCTATTTTCACCACAATATACATTGAAGCTATCAGATTTTACAAAACCAATTAATGTCATATCAAAACGTTTTGCTAGATCTATAGCAAGACTTGTTGGCGCACCCACACCCATTAAAAGACCAATATTTGCCATAAGAGTTTTTTGGACCAGCTCAAAACTTAGTCTTCCTGAGCAAGCTATAAATTGATTCTTGGTATCGAAGATAGAATTTTTTACTGCATACCCAATAACTTTGTCCAACGCATTATGACGACCAACATCTTCTTTAATTACTAAAGCTTTACCATCTTTGTTAAATAAAGATGAGGCATGTATACCGCCTGTTTTGGAAAACTCAGATTGATTTTGTCTCAAAAGATTAGGAATTTTTGTAATTAAATCATTTTTAATTTTCGGAACATCCTTATTTATTTTTGTTTTACAAATAATTTCCAAAGAATCCATTGATGTTTTTCCACATACACCACAACTTGAATTTGTTAAAAAATTTCTTTTTAGGTGTTTTGTGTCAAAATTTTCACTATTGCCAAGAGTAACACAAATTTTATTTTGCAAATCGTACTTTCCAACTTTTTCTCCCATTAATTCGATTTTTTCAATATCAGAAATTTTATTAATTATTCCTTCGCAAAATAGCAAACCCGTAACTAAATCTTCATCATTTTTTGGAGTTCTCATCGTTATCGAGATAGAATCATCTAACCATTCATTATCTTTTTTATAACGAACTATCATTTCAAGAGGCTCTTCAATAGAAACTAAATCCTGTAAATTGGATTGGCTTCCTTTTTTGTATTTAATTGTTTTGTATTTAGAATTCATTTTATAACCATTTTGTGGGATAATTTTTTTTTAAAATAAATCGATTGTATATTACTCCTCCAATTATAATAATTATAGCACCTACCATAATTGGAAATATTAAATATTGAAATGAGTCTTGCGCTAACATTACAACAATTGTATTTCCTCCAGCTGGAGGATGTGTAATTTTTAAAGCCATCATGAACATTACGGAAATACCGACCGCTAAACCTAATGCAAGAAAGAAGATTGTTCTATCTTGAGATATTTTAAATAAAGTTACAAAAATAATTCCTACTAAAGTACAGATAAGATGACCAAATAAAACATTTTTTGGTTGCGCAAACTCATGGGCTGGATATCCAAATACAAGAACTACAGTTGAACCAAAAGAAGCTGCTAACCATAAACCGTATATACTGTCTGACAGAATTGATTGAAAAGTAATATAAGCAAGAATTGCAACTGTGACTCCAGCGCCAACACCACCCAACAATGGCGGCCAGCAAATTATTTTTTTTAAATTCATAAACTTTTTTTGCTTAAGGCATCAAGAGTTGTTTTAATGGGCAACAATAAGCATTCCTTTCTAGAAATATTATTTTTTTTCATTATCTTATCAAATTCTTTCCATTCTTTATCAAAAGAATTTTTTTCATTTTTAAAACAATCTTTTGCTTTTTCAGCAAAACCTTTTATTTCTTCAATAGATTTATTTTTTGCGTTTCTTGATAACAAGCTTACGGAAGCCTGGCAGTATATGCAAGACTTGCACTCATATTTGAAATCTTTAACAGCATCATTCTGCACAATTAAATAAACCTTCATTTCATCTCCACATATGGCATTTTTTAACTTTGAATAATGTGTGTGACTATCAAGTACACCATGATTTTCGGTATTAGACGCAATTTTAATGATTTCTTTATCTATCATTTGAACTTTATTGTATTTTCTTTAACATTTATAATTTGTTTTATGAGCGAACACAATATACTCGGATCTATTTTGGCAGGCGGCCAATCAAAAAGAATGGGTGAGGATAAACTCTTTCTTGAAATTAATAATAAAAAATTAATTGAATACTCCATTGATAAAGTAAAAAAATATTTAAAAGATTTGATTATTGTGACTAATAGCAATAATGAATTTTTTTCAAAAAATAAGCTAACTACCGTCAGTGATTGCATTGAAGGACAGCTCGGACCCTTAGTAGGAATACTTACAGCAATGAAGTGGGCAAAAGAAAATTCTAATAAATATTCTTGGATAGCTACATTTCCATGCGATACACCTTTTTTTCCAGAAAGGATTATTAAAAGTTTTATTGAAGAATCCAAAAAAAAAGAATCTTTAATACTTAGTGCAAGCTCCCACGGCAGGAAGCATAATATTTTTGGTTTGTGGTCTTTAGATCTTTATGACAAACTCAAAGAAGATTTATTAAATAATAACGTGAGAAAAGTTCAAGATTGGACTCAAAAAAACAAAATAAAGAATTTGGAATTTAACTTTAAAGATTATGACCCATTTTTTAATATTAACACTCAAGAGGATCTAAAATTTGCAAAAAAATTAAGCATAAAAATTCAAAATGAATAAAAATAATAAAATAGAAGATTCGTTGAATAAAATATTTTCAACATCAGGTTATAAAATGATAGATGTAAGTAGCAAAAAAGTTACCCACCGTAAAGCTCTTGCCACTGGAGAGATAATCTTAAATGCTGAAATAATAGAAATGATTAAAAATAAAAAAATGCCAAAAGGCGATCCGTTAAGTATAGCGGAAGTTTCTGGAATTAATGGAGTAAAAAAAACAAGTGAACTAATACCGCTATGTCATCCATTGTCTTTAGATCATATTTCTATACATACAGAAATTGATGAGTCCAAAAATTTAATAACAGTTTATTGTTTAGTTTCTGCAAATTCAAAAACAGGTGTAGAAATGGAAGCCTTATCAGGTGTTAATTCTGCATTGCTTGCCATTTATGATCTTTCAAAAATTGTTGAACCTAATTTAAAAATTAATAATACAAGACTGCTGGTAAAATCTGGAGGAAAGAAAGGATTATGGATTAATCCAAGCGGAGTACCAGAAAAAATAAAAAAAGCCTTAAATCTTTAAAATGATTTCATATAAAAAAGCTATAAGTCTAATTAAAAAAAATTCAATTATCCTACCTTCAAAAAAAATTTCTATCGAAAAAGCTTTATATAAAGTATGTGCTAAAGATATTTTATCTCCATCAAAATACCCTTCGTTTAGCAATTCAGCATTTGATGGTTTTGCTTTATCTTCTAATGAAACCAAAGGATTAAATTCAAAAAAAACTAAAAGATTTAGAATATTAAAAACTATTGCCGCAGGTGATAATCCTAAAATAAGAAAATACAAAAAAAATTCTACGGTAGAAATTATGACGGGAGCGCTGATACCAAAAAAATTTGATACAATTTTGCCAGTAGAAAAAGCTAAATATTTTCCATCGAAAAAAAAACCTACACATATTATTTTAGATAGAGTTTTAAAAAAATTTGAATATGTAAGATTTGCAGGAGAAGATTATAAACCAGGGAATCTTGTGATAAAAAAAGGTGAGCAGATTCAGGCAAAAAATCTTATTACTTTGGCAGCTCTTGGGATTAAAGAAATTTTAGTGAAAAAAACACCCAAGGTAATTTTTTTTGGAACAGGTAATGAAATTGCCGATTATAGAAAAAAAAATATTCCTTTATGGAAAGTTAGAAATTCAAATAATCTTTATTTTTCTGCTTTTGGAAAAGCTTTAAATCTCGAAGTTGTTGATGGCGGTGTTATCAGAGATAATGAACCATATAAACTTAAGAATGCTTTAAAGAAAACAATGAGATCAGATATTGATTTATTTGTTACCTCAGGAGCTATCTCTGCGGGCAAATTTGATTTTATACCAAAATTTATAAAACAATTTGGATTTCAAAATAAATTTAAAGGAGCTAAGATTAAACCTGGGCGTCCAATCATGTTATCAAAATTTAAAAAGAAATTATTTTTAGGTCTTCCCGGGAATCCCATATCTATGGTTGTGGGATTTAGATTTTTTATTTATCCCCTAGTTAGGAATATGTTAGGCATGAGTAAAGAAAAAACATTTAAAGCTAAATTAATAAATAAATATTCTAAGAGAAAAGATTTTACTCATTTTTTAAGGTGTTCTTTAACGGTTACAAAAAAAGGATCTTGTGAATTGAAAATATTAAAGGGTCAACAATCTAATAAATTAAAAGCATTAACAGAAGCTAATTGCTGGGGTGTATTCGAAAGCGGTAAAGCAAAATTCAAAGCTGGCGATTTTGTTGAATGTTTGCCCTTAATTCCCAGTAGCTAATGAAATATTTTTATGATTTAATTTGTTTATGCTAATTGATTCATTTCAAAGAAAGATTTCATATTTAAGAGTTTCAGTTACAGATCGTTGCGACTTTAGATGTACTTACTGCATGTCTGAAGACATGAAATTTTTGCCAAAACAAGATGTTTTGTCTTTAGAAGAGCTGGATAGACTTTGTAATACTTTTATAGATCTCGGAGTTAAAAAATTAAGAATTACTGGTGGAGAGCCTCTTGTTAGAAAAAATATAATGCAATTATTTAAAAACCTCGGAAAAAAATTAGGTAAAGGATTAGAGGAACTAACTCTTACAACAAACGGATCTCAACTTGATCGTTATGCAAAAGATTTAATTAATAGTGGAGTTAGAAGAATTAATATTTCATTAGATTCTTTAGAAAAAAACAAATTTAAAAAAATCACTCGAAATGGTGATTTTAATAAAGTCATAAATGGAATAATGGCAGCCAAAAAAGCAGGATTAAAAATTAAAATTAATACGGTAGCTTTAAAAGGGATAAATGATGATGAAATTTTAAAATTAGTAAACTGGTGTGGTAAAAATAAATTTTCATTAACATTTATTGAAGTAATGCCAATGGGAGAAATTGGAGAAAATAGAATAGATCAATACATACCTCTATCTGAAGTTAAAAGTTTAATACAAAAAAAATACAGCATTACCAACGATCCATTAAGAACTGCTGGTCCAGCACGCTATGTACATTGTCATGAAACAGATCAAAAAATTGGTTTTATTACACCGCATACTCATAATTTTTGTGAACTTTGTAATCGAGTTAGAATTACATGTACGGGAGAAATGTATATGTGTTTAGGACAACAGGATAAAGCAGATTTAAAAACACCATTAAGAAAAAGTGAAAATAATCAATTATTAAAAGATACCATATATGAAGCTATTTCAAGAAAACCAAAAGGACATGATTTTGTTATTGAAAGAAAAGAAAACAAAAAATTTGTCCCTCGGCATATGAATGTGACAGGCGGCTAAGATGGAAATTCTACTGAAACTTTACGGATCATCAAAAATATTAAGCAATAAAGATACTATGAGTGTTCAATTACCAAATAATTCTAATATAAAAAATTTAAGAAATTTTTTAGCAAAAATTATTTCTGAAAAATATTCAAAGAGTGATCTAAATAATTTGCCTAAGACCGCAGCCTTTTTTAGTGAAAAAGATGAAGTTATAGATGATAACTACAAGTTAAAGAATAAAGAGTTTATTTCTATCATACCTCCCATTGGCGGTGGTTAATGAGTTTGCATACTGCTCTTATTAAAACAGATGAAAAAAAAATATCTCCGGAAGAAGCAAAAAAATTCATTGCTTCAGAACAAAATGGTGCGGAATCTATTTTTATAGGAAA
>Ga0310344_10000782_pt1 | contig 24718 bp, 18 predicted proteins | sample HC15DNA20200_MG_FD_203801 | JGI IMG/M metagenome (GOLD analysis project Ga0310344, IMG submission 203801) | Marine microbial communities from station ALOHA, North Pacific Subtropical Gyre - HC15-DNA-20-200_MG | ecosystem: Environmental > Aquatic > Marine > Oceanic | place: Pacific Ocean: North...
GACAGGTTGGTAGGATAGCCAATGTAAATACAGATTTATTGATATCTTGCTTAAAAGACGGTTATATGCCTATTATCGCTCCTCTAGGTACTGAAATTGACCAAGAGAGCAATGCAACAGGTAGGATCTTGAACATTAACGGAGACACAGCTGCTGGAGAGATAGCTTGTTCTATGAAGTCAGAATCAATAATATTCCTTACAGATGTAGAGGGTATACTAGACGAAGAGAAAAAGTTAATAGATCATATAGATCGTGATGGTATTAATAAATTAATAGAAAGCGAAATTGTAGCGGGAGGCATGATCCCAAAGGTTGAAGCATGTATACGGGCACTGGACGGAGTCGATTTCGCAAAGATAATGGATGGTAGGAACAGTCACGCCCTACTATCCCTCAATTCAACAGATAGAATAGGAACCAGGATAAGGTAATAATGAGTTTATTTTCATCAGATGATTCGGGGCAACAGAGGTTCTCTGCAGACGACTTCAGGATTGAGGATCTGCCATTTAAACCTAGTTCGATAATAAAGTGGGCTATAATAATCGGCTCAATCCTACTAACAGCATTGCTGATAAATGTGCTACGAGGTATATACACAGATTTATTGTGGTTCGAAAGCATAGGTTACAGAACTGTTTATCTAAAGATCCTTACTACAAAGCTAATGTTGTTTGTATTCGGAGCGATTGCATCTACTCTTATAATTACCCCAAGTCTAATATTCACTTACCGTGGCACATTAGGTACACTCATAGATACTATACCAGCCGAAATACAGCCCATAATAGAACGGGTTATCAAAGTAGTCATAGGAATAGCAATATTAGTGATTGCAATCACTTTCGGAACAATGCTCGCAAGTGAATGGGAAATATTGCTGAGGTTCGTCAATGATGTAGATTTTACAAGACTGAGTTCAGACACAGGTCAAATAGTTCAAGCGACGGAACCAGTATTCAACAAGAATATCGGTTTCTACGTGTTTGACATGCCAATGTTCATATTAATGCAAAATTGGCTTCAAGGAGTCATGATAGCTACCCTGATTGCATCTGCAGCAGTATATTTTGTAAATATAAGCCTGAGGGGTGAAGATTTAACCGTAGGCTTGACACCAAAGATTCTGGGATTCGCATCCGTCTTAATCGGCATTTTCCTGACAATCATGACATTAGGATATTGGATAGACATATACGAACTTCTATTTTCAAGTAGCGGGGCTATATTTGGAGCGGCTTACACAGATCTAAATGCTAGATTACCGGCCTTAAGACTTATAGTTGTCCTAGGATTTATCCTCTCTGCTATATTTGTCGCTAATATCAGAATACAATCGCAAAGGTTAATACTGTTTGGTTTGGGCATTTGGATTGCTGCGGCATTTGTAGTAGGCCAAGGATACCCAACAGTAGTCCAACGATTCCAAGTTGACCCAAATGAACTCTCGAAGGAAATGGAGTACATCCCACGTAGTATAGAATTTACCAGACAGGGCTTCGCTCTAGATAGGATAGATGAGCGAGAATACTCGTTCTCCCCCTCTATGGATGCCAACATGGTCGAAGCCAACCTAGAGACGATAGACAATATAAGGCTCTGGGACCACAGACCACTGCAAGATGTATACAATCAGAAGCAGTTTTTCAGAGCATATTACCAATTTGTAGATGTAGATGTAGACAGATACGTTGTAGACGGTCAATACAAACAGGTAATGTTGGGAGCGAGAGAGCTATTTTCAGAAAACCTCCCAGAAAGCTCCCAGTCTTGGATCAATAAGCACCTTCAATTCACTCATGGCTACGGAATTGCTATGAGCCCAGTGACTGAATTCACACCAGAGGGACAGCCAGAGTTTTTTGTAAGAGATATACCCCCAAAACTCGAAGATGGCATACTGGATGCACCTAATTTAGAGATAACACAACCTCAAGTATATTACGGTGAACACACTGACCGTTATGTCATCGTAAACTCAAACGAGATGGAATTCGACTATCCAGCTGTTGATAGTGAACTACCTGTAAGAACCAAATACGCGGGAGACGGCGGAGTACAGTTGAGTTCCATATTCAGGAAAATAGCCTATGCATGGGAATTCGCTGATATTAACATAATGATAAGCGGTGCTATATCTCCAGAATCCAAGATACAGTATTCAAGAGACATAACAGAAAGGATACAGAAGATATCTCCATTCCTAGACTTAGATAAAGACCCATATCTAGTGGTAGCAGATGGCAAACTTTATTGGATACTGGATGCATATACGACTTCAAATTACTACCCATACTCTGAACCATATAATGGTGAGTTCAACTACATACGTAATAGCGTGAAAATAGTCGTGGATGCATACCATGGTAGTGCCAATTTCTATATAAGTGATTCCAGTGACCCTATAATACAAACTTATGCAAAAGTGTTCCCAGGTCTCTTCAAGGATATAGACCAAATGCCTAAAAATCTTAGAGACCACGTCAGATATCCACAAGATTTCTTCTCAATCCAAGCGGAGAAATATCTGTTGTACCATATGACAGACACAACAGAATTCTATAATAAAGAGGATCCTTGGAGTATTCCATCTGAATTGTTCCATGAAGAAGAACAAATTATGGAACCCTACTACGTGATAATGAAACTGCCGGGTGAAGAGAAAGAGGAATTCGTACTACTCATGCCTTTCACACCTCTGGACAAACCAAACTTGGTCGCATGGATAGCTGCTCGAAGTGACAATGACAGAGGTCAATACGGTAGCCTAGTGTCATTTATATTTCCAAAAGGAACTCCAGTAGATGGACCCGAGCAGATAGAGGCTAGGATAGACAATGATTTCACTATAAAACAACAGTTTACATTGTTATGCCAAAGAGGTGCAAAATGTATCAGGGGAAATTTGCTAGTTATACCCATAATGCAAGAATCCGAAGACTCAATGAAAGCTACCTTACTCTATGCTGAGCCATTATACATCCAAGCAGAAACTATAGATTTCCCTGAGCTCAAGCAAGTTATATTAGCAGATGCCAATAAAGTAGTTATGAGTGACAACCTAGACTCTGCTCTAGCTGAGTTGTTAGGATATGAAGGTGATCCGGCATCAATAAGATCCAAAGCTACGCAGCAGATATCTGGAGATGCAAATCCTGAGTCTGATGAAAGTCTCCTGGATAGACAAGTAGAAGCAATACAGGAAATAATTGAAAATCTCCAGATTGACTTGACTGATTTGGAAAAAGATCTAGAAAAACTATTGGATACTGTAGGTGGAAAAAAATGAGTAATTGGATAGATTTAGAAAACAAATATTATATGCAGGTAGCCCGAAGGCAACCAATAGTATTGGTAGAAGGACAAGGCAGTTACATATGGGATGAAGACGGCAAAGAGTATATAGACTTCACTGCAGGTTGGGCCGTTGATACACTGGGCCATTGCCACCCAGACTTGGTAAATGCAATACAAGAACAAGCCAAAACCTTACTTCAGACATCAAACCAATTCTTTACAATACCCCAGGTTAAACTAGCACAAATACTAATAGACAATAGCTGTTTAGATAGAGTCTTTTTCTCAAATAGTGGTGCAGAAGCAAATGAGGGTGCAGTAAAATTAGCCCGCAAGTATGGAAAGTTGAATCGAGATGGAGCATACGAAGTCATAACCGCCCTGAACTCCTTTCACGGAAGAACTCTTACCATGGCTGCGGCTACTGGCCAACCACACTACCAAGAACAATGGCAGCCATTAGCACCAGGATTCAAGAACGTACCATACAACGATATCCAGGCAATCAAGGACGCTACTACATCCTCTACGTGCGCCGTGATGTTGGAACCCCTGCAAGGCGAAGGAGGCGTGAATGTGCCTTCAAATGATTACTTGAAGCAAGTGCGGGCATGGTGCGATGAGAATAACTTAGTGATGATCCTAGATGAAGTTCAAACTGGCATAGGCAGACTAGGAACTCTATTCGGCTATGAGCAATATGGAGTGGAACCTGACGTAATCACATTAGCAAAAGGGCTTGGTGGAGGAGTCCCAATAGGTGCATTTCTATCAAAAGAAAAATATAGCGTACTTACTCCTGGAGATCATGGCTCAACATATGGAGGTAATCCACTTGCATGCGCAGCTGCATACGCAGTAGTGAACCATGTGGTGGAAAATAACATAATTACAAATGTAATAAAGTCAGGCAACAGACTTAAAGAGGGACTAAAACAATTCATAGACAAGTATGAATTAATAAATGAAGTAAGGGGCACAGGTCTGTTATTAGCAATGGAATTCAAAAGCGATATATCCGCTCAACTAGTTAGCCTAAGTAATGAAGAGGGTCTACTACTTAACCCTGTAAGACCTAATGCAATTCGCTTTATGCCCCCGTTAAATATATCTGAAGAGGAAGTAGACATAGGACTAAGTCGCCTCGAACAAGCTTTGAGTAAGCTTGTATCGACATAAAACGAACAATCTATCGTTGCCAACTGGTATATGAAACGATTAGAATGTCTATCCATGCAAGAAATCTATTAATACTCTAATATTCTCGGAGATCAAATTTATCTATGAACGTAGTAATGGCATACAGCGGCGGGCTCGACACCTCAGTCGCAATACCCTGGCTCAAAGAGAAATACAACGCGGACGTTATTACCCTCACAATTAATCTGGGTGGCGGTAAATCTGAATCAGACGTCAAAGATAGAGCTATAAAATCCGGTGCTATCAAAGCAATCGTAGTTGATGCGAGAGAAGATTTTGTAAATCACTTCGTATTCCCGGCCCTGCAGGCTGGAGCAGTATACCAAGGAATATATCCCCTAGCCACTGCTCTCGCCAGACCATTGATAGCAAGATACTTAGTAGAAGTTGCCCGAACAGAAAATGCCGAAGCTGTCGCACATGGATGCACTGGTAAAGGTAATGACCAGGTAAGATTCGATCTTGGAGTTACCAGCTTGGAGCCATCTCTTAGAATAATAGCCCCAGCAAGGGAATGGAATATGACCCGTGACCAAGAAGTAGAATATGCACGCGCTAAAAATATACCTTTGGAATTTGGCAGTAAGAATACATACTCAATAGATGAGAATCTATGGGGAAGGAGCATTGAGGCAGGAGACCTAGAGGATCCTTGGAAAGAACCTGCTGAAGAAGCATTCTCTTGGACAACCTCTCCCCAGGATTCACCTGATGTCCCTACTTATATAACCGTATCATTTGACTCTGGCATACCTACAGCAATCAACGATGATACATTAGGAGGTATTGAGTTAATCGAAAAGTTGAACGGATTGGCCGGGCAAAATGGCATAGGTCGTATAGATCACCTAGAGGATAGGCTTGTAGGCATAAAGTCTAGGGAAGTATATGAAGCTCCTGCTGGTACCGTTCTACACTTAGCACACCGTGCATTGGAATCTGCTGTTCTGACAAAAGACCAAATAAAATTCAAAGACAAGGTTTCTGCTGAATACTCAGAGATTGTTTACAACGGCCTTTGGTACACAGGCTTTCATCAAGACCTAAAGGCCTATGTAGAAAACACACAAAAATATGTGACCGGTGCAGTAAGGCTTAAACTCTTCAAGGGTCATTGTACAGTTGTAGGCAGAACTTCACCATATTCATTATATAACCATAATCTCGCTACCTACGATACAGGAGACCAATTCGATCACACGGCGTCAGAAGGATTCATCCACATATACGGACTGAGTGGAAGAACTCAAGGTCGAATGCAGCCACACGTATTGCCAACACTGAAAGGCAAATTGGAATAACTTAACGTATTACCTTAGCTATCCAAGATTCTGACCTTACAATAACTACACTGGCTATTTCTATTAAATCTAAAGTAATATAATTACATCATGAATAAAGAAAATCACAAGTCTCTATACACTGTATCCATGCATTATGACAAAAGGCTTTATAAGCAAGATATTGCAGGGTCGATAGCTCATACAGAAATGCTTGCAAAGCAGCGCATAATCACGGATGACGAGGCTAGTCTGATAATTGAAGGGCTCAATAATATAAGAAAAGAAATCGAGGACGATTTATTCTACTGGGATCCTAATCTGGAAGACATACACATGAACATAGAATCCCGCCTTTTCTCCAAAATTGGAGAAGTGGCCGGTAAAATGCACACAGGAAGATCTAGAAACGATCAGGTCGCAACTGACATCAGGCTTTATTGTAAAGACATTATATCTCAAACAATTCAAGTCATAAGATCTCTACAATATTCCTTATTAGCAGCGGCAGATAAGAACAAATTGACAGTGATACCCGGATACACACATATGCAAAGAGCACAGCCTGTAACTTTAGCTCATCATTTGATGGCCTATTTTCACATGTTCCAGAGGGATAAAGATAGATTCTACAATGCTCTAAAGAATGCGGACTCGCTTCCACTTGGCAGCGGTGCGTTAGCTGGAGTGCCATATGAAATAGATCGACAATTTGTGGCTGACAAATTGGGGTTTAGCCGACTAACACCTAACAGTATGGATGCTGTATCTGACAGAGATTTCCTATTGGATTATCATTCAGCTGCTTCAATAACTATGATGCATATATCAAGGTTTGCAGAGGAGATTATATTATGGTCATCTCAGGAATTTAACTTTATAGATCTGGACGATACCTATACCACGGGGAGCAGTATAATGCCTCAAAAGAGGAACCCGGACTTCGCTGAGATAGCCAGAGGCAAGACAGGTAGGGTCTACGGTAACTTAACTTCAATACTTACTATCATGAAAGGCCTGCCTCTGACTTACAATCGAGACTTACAAGAAGATAAGGAAGGTCTTTTTGATACAGTGGATACGCTTATTCCAACTCTTACAATCTTCGCAGGTATGATAGATACTTGGAAAGTGAATTCCAACCATACAGCTGATGCTGCTACCGACGGATACATACTTGCTACCGATATTGCAGATTACCTAGTTAGAAAAGGTGAGACATTCCGCAATTCTCACGGCATAGTTGCAAAGCTCGTTAGAAAAGCTATCTCTGAAGACAAGAAATTAAACCAAATTAGTATAGAAGAGTATCGCAAGCTATCTCCGTTGTTCGAAGAAGATATACTAGGTATAGATTTCCATTACTCTATATCCAGTAGAAATGTATATGGCGGAACATCCGAAGATATGGTAGCTAAGGCAATTGCTGAGGCGAATGAAATCATGGAGACAGACGTTGTTAGATAACTCACATATACAAATAGCACCCTCTATATTATCAGCCGATTTTGCAGAGCTAGGAAGATATGTAGCTATGGCATCAGAATCAGGGGCAGACTCTATACACGTGGACATAATGGACGGACAATTCGTGCCAACTATAACCTGGGGTCCAAGAACTGTCGAAGCAATCAAGAAATGGTCAAATGTACCCCTTGATGTACATCTAATGATATACAACCCAGAGAATCAAGTCGATTCATTTATAGATGCCGGAGCAAACACTATAAATGTTCACGTAGAATCCTGTAATCATCTAAATCGTACTATTCAACAAATAAAAGCCAGAGGGGCTAAGGCAGGGGTAGCGATCAATCCTTCTACCCCTTTAAGTGTCCTGCAGGAAATCCTGCCATTTATAGACCAGGTACTTGTAATGAGTGTTAATCCAGGATTCCCATCTCAAAAATACATTCCTGGGAGTGAGGGCAAGATCTCAAGAGTTAAGGAAATGATATCCCAAGCCAATTTAGATGTAACTATAGAAGTAGATGGCGGGATAAACGCAGATACAGCCCGACTAGCCGTAAACGCGGGAGCAGATATATTAGTGGCAGGATCTGCGATATACGACCATCAACATGGAGTTAAGTCTGCGATAGAACTACTTCGAAGTAGTATATCTAGTTAGTATCTATGGCGTTATTGTAGTTAGCATATGCGGGCGAATTATGCCTATGACTGCTAACTCAAGGAATAGAAGCACACCTCTGGTAACTAGACTACCTCGGGGATTTACTTTGCGTTCTTAAACAGCGCGTGCACATAGAGAATCGTTTAGTTACACCGCCTACAACTATCTTGGCGCTCTGCACGTTTGGCTCGAACCTAGTCTTAGTTCTACGTTTCGAGTGACTTACATTATTACCTGCGCGGCCTACCTTGCCGCATAACTCACACTTGGCCATTGATTTCCTCTCAGTAATTCGTTAACTAGACACTACTAGTCTATAATCAAGGCGTTAAGACTAGCATATGACTGAGGTTTTGGCAATCCGCATCTATGCAGATATCATTAGTTGACATGTGTATAATAGACTTATCATATTGAGGGATATATACCAAGGTCATTGATTAACGAATGAACAATATTGATGCAAACACACTAGAGAGAATCATATATGAAGGCAAACAATTCTTAGAATCAAGAGTTGACCACATAAATTCTCTAAATGTATTTCCCGTACCAGACGGAGACACCGGAACTAATCTTTTTCTTACATTGAGATCTGTTGAAGAAGAATTGGTATCGTTGGATAAGCGATCTATATACACTGTATCTAAAGCGATTGCACGAGGTGCCCTAATGGGAGCAAGGGGGAATAGTGGCGTAATAATGGCACAATTCCTTCGAGGTATCGTAGAGCATGTCGGTGAGAAATCAGAGATAACACCCGATGACCTTATCCAAGGGTTGTCTAATGCTAGAGATTTAGCATATAGAGCAGTGAGCAATCCTACGGAAGGAACTATGCTTACCGTAATAAATGACATATCGTCAGCTGCATTACTACATAGGGGCAAACAGATTCCCATTCAAGATCTCTGGGTTGTCATATGTGAATCTGCAAATAAGTCAGTAGCTGAAACCCCATTGTTATTACCTATATTGGATGAAGCTGGCGTTGTCGATGCTGGTGGTTTTGGTCTAGCTGTATTCCTAGAGGGTGCCCTGCTCGCAATAAGGCAGGATGCGAATCAATCAAACTATACCGGCGTAGATTCCATTAGAACAAGTACTAACGCTCAACAAATCATAAGTGATGCATTTATACATTCTACTGAAGGAGAATATTACGGATATTGCACCCAGTTCATCATTACTGGATCTAACTTAGATATAGAGTCAATACGGTCGAATATAGATGCATTAGGCACGTCAAATGTGGTCATTGGAGATGACCAAGTAGTTAGGATTCACACACATGCCGATGACCCTGGCAAACCAATATCTTATGCAATATCAATCGGAAACATATCCGAGGTAAATATAGCAGATATGGACCAACAGAACACACAATTCATACCTGATGAACAGAGCTCTACCGAACCATTAGATTTAGCTATAATATCCATAGGTTCTGGAGATGGCATAATCAAGTTATTAAGGGAATCAGGATCCAATGCCGTAATCAATGGCGGAGACTCCATGAACCCTAGCACGAAGGAAATACTGGATTCAATGGAATCTCTGAAAGCTGAACATTTCTTATTACTACCCAATAATCCAAATGTAGTGGCAGCAGCTGAGCAAGCAAGCTTGATATCAGAATCGCCAGTAACAGTGCTGCCAACTGTTAGTATCCCTCAGGGCATAGCTGCATTAATTTCTTTCAATCCCCTACTGGATCCAGCGACAAACATAGAAAACATGCGTAAAGCCATAACATCTGTCAAATCAGGAGCAATATGCAAAGCAGCCAGGTCTGTACAAATTAACAACCTTGATATACGTTCAGATAACTTCATGGGTCTATTAGAGAGAGAAGTAGTAGTCACCAACAAACGAATCCAAGATACATCTGAAAGCCTTTTAGATTTGATCAGCCTAGAAGATTCACTTGTAACTCTATATTGGGGGGCATCTATGGATGAATCATTAGCAGAAGATTGCCTAGCCAAACTTATGACAAAATATCCTGACGCGGATTTCGACCTTGTCTATGGAGGGCAACCTTACTACGAATTCATAATATCTGTAGAATAGCATAGATATTCTTATCGACGATGCCTGCACATGCCTTCAAATACATTGCCATAGCAGAGAATAGTTAAATGAGCTCAACACCAGGATTAGGGTTAGATGTTCTAGCTAAGATAATCAAACTAGAGGCAGCTAAAGGATACAACAATCTAGCTGTCTCAGGTGGTTTGGATAGATTACTTATTAATCTAAAGGACAAAACAGGTACAGATTTTCCATTCCAGATGCCAGAAAATGGCTACATATCTTTAAGTAAGGCAAATCGCATATCTTGGATAAATGAATGCCTATCAATACTTGAAAAAATGGGCTACGAATCCGCTCCCTATCAAGTGGTTGAATCAATAACTCAAATGAATCACCCTGATAGTTTGGAGTCTGTAGGGATAGATTCAGGTATAGGTAATATCCCAGGCATCGCAACAAAGTTAGCATCTAAATTCAAGAAACTCGGCATAATAACTATAAAAGATATGTTGTATACAATGCCTCTAAGATATAACGATTTTGGGAACATAAAAAATGTATCAAGCCTAAATCCTGACTCAGACCAGACTATAATATGTAATCTATGGGAAGCTCGCGAGATAACTCTAGGCAGAAATCTAAGGTCTACAGAAGCAATCGTAGGAGATGCCACAGGGAATATCCGTGTAGTTTGGTTTAATCAACCGTATTTGGCAAAACAACTGAAACCAGGCATCAAACTTGTTCTAAGTGGCAGGGTTAACACTTTTAAGGGCAGAAAAGTCTTAGAATCACCCGAATATGAGATCCTGAATGGAGCAGAACAACTTACACATACTGGTAGAATTGTACCAGTGTATAACCTAACCTCTGGATTAACACAAAGAAACACCAGAAGGATAATACGTAAGGCTCTTGAACAACACACAGGGAATATTGAGGACTTCCTACCTTCATCGGTCATCAAAAGAACAGGATTGATGAACCTTAGGAATGCTATATGGCAATCTCACTACCCAGATGACGAAAATCAACTAAGTTTAGCTAGAAGAAGACTGGCATTCGATGAATTGTTCTTAATGCAATTATACGTTTTCTCGAAACGAAAAACATGGCGAGAATCTGATGGAGGCGTCAGGATATCACCTAAGATTGCGACACTAAAAGATCTATTCTCAAGATTAGATTTTTCTCTCACAAATGCTCAGGATACTGCACTAAAAGAAATTCTGGCAGATATAAACGACATAAGACCCATGAGCAGACTATTGCAAGGAGATGTCGGCAGTGGCAAGACTATAGTGGCAATAGCGTGCCTAATCTGTACAGCCACAAATGGATATCAGTCAGCTATGATGGCTCCTACTGAGATATTAGCGGAACAACATTATAAGAACCTATTCGATTTGCTGGCCGACAAAGAAGCCGACGGGAAAACTAGCACTTTCAGTTTTTCCTTTGGAGCTAGTAACAAATCGATTACCGTAGGTTTGCTTACTGGAAGTCAAAGCAAGAAGGAAAAACAAAAGATCCAATACATGCTGGCAAATCAAGAGATAGATATAATTGTAGGGACTCACGCAATATTACAGGCAAATGTTGACATGCCTAGACTAGCATTGGCCGTAGTAGACGAACAACACAGATTTGGTGTTATGCAAAGATCACAACTTAGAGATAAAGGCATATCCCCTCACCTATTGGTAATGTCAGCCACTCCTATACCAAGATCTTTATCTCTAACTATATATGGAGACCTAGACATATCAATATTGGACGAATTGCCTAGTGGTAGACAAAAAATACAAACAAAATTAATACATCCAAACAATAGAGAGGCTTCCTATAAATTTATAAATGACCAAATATCCCAAGGAAGACAAGCTTTCGTAGTGTGCCCAATAATAGAAGAGTCTGATTCACTACAAGTTAGAGCTGCAACCTCAGAATACACACGGTTGTCTCAAGATATATTCCCCAACCTATCTATTGGATTAATTCATGGAAAAATGAAAGTCAGAGACAAGGAGAAAGTAATAGAAGATTTCCGAAGGGGTAATTTAGATATTCTGGTTTCTACACCAGTCATAGAAGTGGGTATAGACATACCGAACGCTAGTGTAATGCTGATAGAGGGAGCCGACAGATTCGGATTGGCTCAGCTTCATCAATTTAGAGGAAGAGTCGGCAGAGGGAAATATAAAAGTTACTGCTTGTTATCTACAGATTCTCATATGAGTCAGTCCATAGAACGATTGAAGATCATGGAACAGATGGATGATGGATTTAGTGTTGCTGAAGAAGATCTGAGATTCAGAGGACCTGGAGATTACTTCGGGACCAGACAAAGCGGCCTGCCGAGTCTTAAAATTGCTAGATTATCTGATACTGACCTACTGTATTTAGCCAGAAAAGAAGCGTCGAGCTTACTACAAGCAGACCCTAATCTTAATCTACCAGATAGCAAATCTCTAATACCTATCTTAGAATCTTATTCGTCATTTGCCAGCACTCAAGCAAGCTAATAAACTGGTCTTTGCTTTCCTTATGAGTTTACGGTAATATATCGTCCTGAAGATAGTTCTGAATGTAGAACTAGTTTAGAGGTGACTATGAATCTTAATTGGTCCAAGAATAGTTTCATATATCTGCTGATTGGAGTTGCTGTATTAGCAATATTCCTGTCACTGTTCAACACGCCAACCACGTCTAACAACATACCAATTAGCAGTGTGATAGACTTGGCGAAAAAGAACCAAATAACTACTATAGCTGTTGCCGAAGATTCTCTCAGAATCACTGATATATCTGGGCGTACATTCAAATCTAGAAAAGAACCAAGTGCGAACATACTTACGCTTCTATCTGATGCTGGCGTCGATACCGCATCAATAGATATAGACATCCAGGGTTCTTCAGGTTTAGGTAACCTGTTCGGAATACTAATGAGTTTCTTACCATTATTATTCTTTGGTGGCATAATAATCTTCATGATGCGCCAAGCTCAAAGTGGTAGTAATCAGACTATGAATTTTGGACGCAGCAAAGCCAGAATGCTTGTTGGCAATAAACCCAATGTAACATTTGCAGATGTAGCCGGAGTATATGAAGCGAAACAAGAGTTACAAGAGGTAGTGGAATTCCTAGTGTACCCAGAAAAATTTGCATCCCTTGGAGCCAAAATACCAAAGGGAGTATTACTTGTGGGACCACCAGGAACAGGCAAAACATTAATTGGTAAGGCTGTCGCAGGAGAAGCTGGGGTACCCTTTTTCTCTATCAGTGGTAGCGAATTCGTAGAAATGTTTGTAGGAGTGGGTGCATCTAGGGTCAGAGACTTATTTGACCAGGCTAAAAGAAACTCTCCTTGTATAGTATTTATAGACGAGATAGATGCTGTTGGTAGGCACCGCGGAGCAGGATTAGGTGGAGGACATGATGAACGGGAACAAACCTTGAATCAAATCCTAGTTGAAATGGATGGATTTGATACAGGTGTCAATGTAATAGTACTAGCTGCAACTAACAGGCCAGACATCCTAGATCCTGCGCTACTCAGGCCAGGAAGATTCGATAGAAGAGTGGTACTAGATTCACCAGACATCAATGGCAGGGAATCCATACTTGAAGTCCACTCAAAAGGGAAGCCTCTCGAGGCTAGTCTGAATCTCAAGTCTATCGCACAACAAACCCCAGGTTTCAGTGGGGCTGATTTAGCGAACCTTGTAAACGAAGCAGCGATACTATCTGCAAGAAGAGGAAAGACTGAAATTAGTCATGACGAGTTTGCAGAAGCTATAGATCGAGTGATAGCTGGACCTGAGAGAAAAAGCAAGGTAATAACAGATAGAGAAAGAGAAATAACAGCATACCACGAAGCAGGACACGCTCTGGTAGCTAGGTTGCTTCCCAATGCTGACTCCGTCCAAAAGATATCCATAATTGCCAGAGGCGCTATGGGTGGATATACACGCCTATTACCTGAAGAAGATAGATATCTCATGACCAAGGGCCAATTCGAAGATATGTTAGCAACTGCCCTAGGGGGAAGAGTAGCCGAAGAAATAAAATTCACTGAAGTCACTACTGGGGCTAGTAATGATCTGGAACATGCTACCAACATAGCTCGTAGTATGGTTACCAAGTATGGTATGAGTGAAAAGTTAGGTCTGAGGACATTCGGTAAAAAAGAGGAACTAGTTTTCCTAGGCAAGGAAATATCTGAACAAAGAGATTATAGTGACAAAGTAGCTGAGGAGATAGATCAGGAAGTCGATAACCTAATAAAAAAGGCATACACCAAAGCTAAGAAAATACTTAGGGACAACAAAGTTAAACTCGATCAAATAGCTAGATACCTAGTGGAAAACGAAACCGTAGAGGGGAAGCCACTAGAGGATCTATTTGAATCTCAGCCTCAACCCAGCTAGACTCAATAGGTAGGATACTAATCATCTACAGGCCTAGACCTATAATATAAACCCCAGCGCTGCATAAGCTCCCTAACCTTACTGTCTTCAAGTGATACCAATTCTCTAAGGAAACCAGCTATAGCGTGAGCGTAGATGTGATCAGGATTGCAAACCCAACTGGCCTCTGCAGGAACCACATAGAGAATGCCACTCTGATGTTCACACTTTATATCGAGTTTTGTATCTCCAACACCATGTTTGATATCAATGCCATTTCCCATTAAATTCTCCTAACCTATTATGGATAAATATCTTGATAAGGATTACCCATCATACTTTTTATATACTCTATTGATTCTACTTTGGACGGGTCTTCACCATTAAGTATTCCTAAATAGTAGCTAGTATAATCGCCAAACATTACTGCACTTAGTATCTGAGCTGGCTTGCCTGCCCCAACACCGTCAATCATGAATTGCGTGATCTTAGATTTCTTGAATAACTCTGATGTATACCTATATCTCAACTTAATACGTTCGTGTAAATCTATAGATTGAAGCATAACCACAGCTATATTTTTTTTGACTTTATTAGGCCAATAAATACCTGAAACAGCATTATGGTCCGCCTCAGGTAATGTTTCCATAAATGCCCAAGTCTTAGCATTTTCATTCAACTGTGCCTTCCAGCGCCTAGCAACTCCAGCAAGTATTCCGGCTCCATATATAACAACTATCTTAGACTCAAGATTAAGTGCCAATTCTTTAGCTGGGTTTTCCCAAACCGGGACACTTAAACATAGTCTATCTCTTAGAAATGTAAGATTATCAATAACCTCTTCTATGTCACCTTCTCTACTTCGATAAATACCAAGTCGGCTCAATATGCCCATAGGGGCAAGGAAATTATATCCAACGGTAGTCCTTGGTTCTCCTGAATATCTAATCAAAAAATATGGTACCCCGTATTCTGAAGCCATTTCACCCAACTTACCACCACTAGAGATAACGATCACTTTCGCATTCTTGTTAATTGCATCATAGCAGGCCGATATTGTTTCTTCTGTGTTACCAGAGTAGCTTGAGCATATAACAAGAGTGTGCTCATCCACATATGATGGCAATTCGTAATTCCTGCATACCTCAATAGGAATTACGTTATCACTTGACAATAGGTCTGCTACTAGCTCGCCACCTATCGCTGAGCCACCCATACCAGCTATCACTATGTTTGTAATCGAACCGTAGTTCGCTGGAACTTCTAATTGTATGCCCTGATTCCAAGCATCACTACACTGATCAGGAAACTGATCTAATCTATACCTCATATTATTTGGATCTAGCCTGGAGAATACAAGTTCATCATCCAATTGTGAGTAGTACGGATTGAATGTCATTCAGACTCCTAGCATATCTCTAACGTTATTTATAAGGGAATTAACTATATCAGTATTTTCAGATTCTGAGTAGATTCTCAGTAATGGCTCCGTACCGGAAAACCTGACAATCAACCATGATTCATCTTCTAGTATGAATCTTCGTCCATCTAAATCATCTACCTTAGATACTTTTATCCCAGCTATGTGACTCGGCTGAAGAGTATTGAAGTTATCTAGGAGCCTTGACCTGTCGGACTCTGAAAATGTTACATCAACCCTCTTATAAGAATACTCTCCCACCCTGTTCCTTAGATCTAAAATAAGTTCAGAAGGATTCTTACCCGTTATAGACATCATTTCAACCATCAATAGTGCTGACAATATTCCGTCTCTTTCCGGAATATGGCCCTTATATCCGAAACCACCACTTTCCTCTCCTCCTATGATAGCCTGCTCTTTAATCATTTTGGGCCCAACATATTTGAACCCAACTGGAGTTTCAAACACCGGGACATCATAAATTGCAGCTAGTCTATATATCATACTAGTCGAAGTAATAGACTTCACTATCGGGCCCCTATAACCTTTAACGTCTAGTAGATATAGAGTCAACAAAGCGAACACCTCTAACGGAGTAATAAAATTACCCTTGTTATCAACTAAACCAAAACGATCTGCATCTCCATCTAATGCCAGTCCAGCATCGAAATTACTGGATGAGATGTATCTGCATAGTGATCCGAGATTTTGACTTATAGGCTCTGGTTGGTCTATATCTGGAAAGTTTGGATTAGTCTCACTATGTAATTCCTGTGCCTCTGTAGTCCCTCCAGAAATAATATCCGACAAATACCTTGCACCAGCACCGTACATACTATCTACAACGACCCTTAATCCTGCATTCCTTATGATATCCACATTTACAATATTACTAATATGTGCAATATATGCTTGCTTTGCATCTATCACATCTAATAAACCTGTCTGCTTTATACCATCCAAACCTTTTGAAACATATGAACGGTCTATATTGGCGGAGTTTATGTACCCCTCCAGAGACTCAACTATCTCAGGAGAAGCACTACCTCCGTATTGAGATTTATATTTGAATCCATTCCATTGATAAGGATTATGGCTCGCAGTTATAACCACACCCCCACCTGCATTCTTAGTTGTTATGTTATAGCTAACCACTGGAGTAGGTGTAGGTTCGTCGCACATAAAGACCTGTATACCGTTTTTTGTTACTACGTCTGCAACAGTCGTAGCAAATTCATTAGATAGAAATCGAGTATCATAGCCCAAAACAAGGCCTCTATCGTGCAACCCTGTACTCTTTAGGTACTGACTAAGTCCCTCTGCACACAGTTCTACATTGTCAAATGTAAAGTCACGTGCAATTAAACCTCTCCATCCATCCGTACCAAACCTTATTGGCATATAAGCGTTTCTCTACTACTAAAAAATTCGTCTCTAGAACGTATATTATGGAATTATTCTCTACTCCAATATAGACCCAGAGGGTATATTCTGACTATTCTCTATAACAACATCATCGCCGATTATACATCCAGAATCAACCACCACATTGTAACCAATGCTGACTCTGTTACCTATTACTGAATCGGTTATTGACACATTATCACCAATGTCTACACTCTCCCAAAATATAGATCCAGCAATAGTGCAATTATCACCTAGGCTACAGCCATTACCAAATATTGATGGCCCATCTATAGTAGTCCCAGAACCTACTTTGCACTTATCACCAAATCTGACATTGCCATAAATCTTCGATGCAGGACTTATACTTGTATTCTCACCATACCTAGAGGATATATTATCACTTGGGTGCCTATAATTCTCATCCAGGATATCCATATTCACTTTTATATAGTTAGAGTAAGTACCAACGTCAATCCAGTATGGTTCTTGGCGAAATCCATAAACCGATTGACCGGAGTCAAGAAGATATGGAAAGAGGCCTTTCTCAAACATATAAAACGTATCTGAAGGAATTGGATTAATGGTGTCTGGTTCTAATATATATATCCCGCCGTTAATCCAATTACTAGATGTAACCCCAGGTTCCGGTTTTTCAAGAAACTTACTGACTTTTCCATCTAAGTCAGTTTCAACCACGCCAAAAGAAGAAGGATTATCTACCTCCCTAAGAAATATTGTAGCCTTAGCCTTCTTCTCTTTATGAAACTGAATCATTTTAGATATATCTAGATCTGTGACTATATCACCGTTTAATACTATGAAAGTACTGTCTAATGCTGCCTCGACGTTTTTAACAGCTCCGGCAGTGCCGAGAGGAGAAGTTTCAAGAACGTACTCTATATTCATATCCAAACTATGACCATTGCCGAAATACTCCTGAATCCGGTCTGGAAGATAGCACAAGGTCATTATGACGTCATTGATGCCATGATTCTTTAAATTCGCAAGCATAATCTCTAAGAAAGGAGCATTGAATATAGGCACCATAGGTTTCGGCATATTAAGCGTAAGAGGCCTAAGCCTCACACCTTCTCCACCCGCAAGAATCACTGCTTTCATGGCAGAAGTCTCCTATATACCTGCTTCTCTCCTAATAGAATCAGCTTTATCCAGCCTTTCCCAAGGGAATGCCATATCATCTCTTCCGAAATGTCCATAAGCTGCTGTATTTCGGAAAATTGGTTGCCTAAGCGTAAGGTAATGAATTATAGATGTAGGTCTAAAATCGAAATGCTTGTGGATCAAATCAAGTATCTTGCTATTTTCTATGTGATTAGTACCGAATGTCTCTATGGACACCGAGAGGGGCTGAGCTCTGCCTATGGCATATGATACCTGTATTTCCAATCTATCAGCCAAACCAGCTGCCACAATATTCTTAGCGGCGTATCTTGCAGCATAAGCAGCAGATCTATCTATCTTAGTAGAATCCTTGCCTGAAAAGGCTCCTCCTCCATGCCTGGCTACACCACCATAAGTATCAACTAGTATTTTCCTGCCGGTCAAGCCTGTATCTGCAGCAGGTCCCCCTATAGCAAATCTTCCCGTAGGATTAACATAATATTTAGTCCTATCGTCCAATAAATCTCCAGGTAATACATACAATATTACTTGATCCATAATGTCGCTTGAAATCTTTTCCTGTGATACATCTGGAGAATGCTGAGCACTAACAACAACCGCTTCTATTCTCTTAGGTATCCCATATGAATATTCCACTGTAACTTGAGATTTACCATCTGGTCGCAGGTAGGGTAGTATACCTTGCCGCCTTACTTCAGCAAGTCGAAGACATAGCTTGTGAGATAATGATATAGTTAATGGCATAGCCTCAGGCGTTTCATTGCATGCGAACCCTACCACCATACCTTGATCACCTGCGCCGATGTTATCTACATCTTCACCTTCAGGATTAAATGACCCACCCTCCTTTGCCTCACCAGAAACATTGACCCCTAATGCTATATCTGAAGACTGTTCCTGTATAGCTAATTCTACTTTACAACTCATGTAATCAAATCCAAGTTCAGGATTATCGTAACCAACCTCTTTTATTGTATCTCTGACTATTTGATCAAAATCTAGCCTAGTATTGGTTGTAACTTCTCCCATCACTATAACTAATCCAGTAGTAACACAAACTTCACAAGCCACTCTAGCGAGTGGGTCATCTCTAAGAATGGCATCAAGAATGGCATCGGATATTTGATCACATAACTTATCAGGATGGCCTTCAGTAACAGACTCAGATGTGTACAGAAAAGATTCAGATTCTTTAAAAGTAGAACTCAATTGTGTCTCCTAACCCTCATAACAGAACGATTGTAAGATACTATCATGATTAGGTACCCTCTTCCCAGCTTTCAAGATACCTTTTTTGCTCATCCGTCAGAGTATCTATATATATGCCCAAAGACTCTAATTTCAGTTTTGCCACATCCTTGTCTATCTGAGTCGGCACATTATACACGTTAGGTTGCAACTTATCGACCAATCCTGCTAAGTGCTCTATACACAATGCCTGATTTGCAAAACTCATGTCCATAACACTTGATGGATGACCTTCTGCAGCAGACAAATTTATAAGTCGCCCTTCGCCAAGAAGATAGATGTTTCTACCATCCGGTAATACATACTCTTCAACAAATGGCTTAACATACCTCTTACTCTGAGACATCTGCTCTAGGGCAGGGACGTTTATCTCCACATTAAAGTGACCACTGTTAGCCAGGATGGCGCCGTTTTTCATAAGCTCCAAATGATCCTTATCAATTACATTTACATCCCCGGTTGCAGTAACGAATATGTCTCCTATTTGCGCTGCCTCAAGCATTGGCATAACCTGATACCCATCCATAATAGCTTCTAAGGCCCGCACTGGTTCAACTTCAGTAACTATAACCTGAGATCCCATCGCCCTAGATCTCATCGCTATACCTCTACTGCACCAGCCATAGCCACATACCACAACTTTCTTACCAGCCCATAAGACATTTGTAGCTCTCGTAATACCATCTATAGTACTTTGTCCTGTACCATACCTATTATCGAAAAAATGTTTCGTCTCTGCTTCATTAACTGCTATTATTGGGTACTCTAATTTTCCCTGAGCTGCCAGACTCTTAAGCCTTATTACTCCAGTAGTAGTCTCCTCCGTTCCTGCTAGTATATTCCCTAACAGTTCCCTACGGTCTCTATGAATTACTGTGACCAAGTCTGCACCATCATCCATAGTAATATGCGGTTCATTATCGAGAGCCATAGAAATGTGTTTATAGTAGGTGTCATTATCTTCACCATGGATTGCATATGTCGGTATAGAATATTCCGATACCAATGCAGCAGCTACATCATCTTGAGTGCTTAGGGGATTGCTAGCACAAACTTCAACCTCTGCTCCGCCAGCTTTAAGAGTTAACAGTAGATTAGCGGTCTCAGTAGTAACATGGAGACAAGCTGATATCCTTATGCCTTCTAATGGCTTAGATATAGAAAATCTATCCCTTATGTTTCGCAAAACCTTCATTTCTCTTGCAGCCCAATCTATCCTACTAACTCCTGTTGCAGACAATCCAACATCTTTTACATCACCTTTTATATTCGATTCCATATTAAAATTACTCCTCCTGTGCTAGCAGAAACAAATTGCTGCCTATATATCTGATTTACTATTCACTCGTTAAACTTTATTGTTTCCTAGAACATTATGTACACTATCTCGAAATCCAATGCCAGGTCTGGCTCCAATCTGAGATATTACGTAGCCAGCCGATGCAGAGCCAAGCCTACCACATAAAGCAAAATCGTATCCATGAGTTATACCATACAAAAACCCGGATGCATACAAATCACCTGCCCCATTAGTATCTATAACCTTATCGATATCTATCATAACTGGTTTGACAGCATAAGTATCACCGGCATTCGATATAACTGATCCATTCGGCCCAAGTGTTGTTACTACAGTCTCACAATGCAAAGTTGATTCCCGAATAGCAACATCAATATCTTCGGCTCTATACAAAGAAATGATCTCCCTTTCATTCGAGAACAATATATCTACGTACTTGTCAATAAAATACTCAAACGCATTTCTGTTCCTATCAACACAAAATGAATCAGACAAACCTAAAGCTATAGACTGACCATTCGCCTTCGCTATATCGCATACTTTCACTATTGCGCTCATCGATGCAGGAGCATCAAAAAGATATCCCTCGATGTACACAGTCGTATGGTCAGAAATTATCTTCGGATCAATGTCATCCTCATTTAACTCTATAGAAGCACCCAGATAAGTGGCCATTGTGCGCTCACCTTCAGGTGTAATAATCACCAAACACATAGAGGTATGAGAATTTAGAGAGTAGTTACCACTGTGAAAAAGTACGCTGTTAGACTCTAGGTCAGCTTTGAAAACTTGGCCCATGCGGTCATTACTAATCTTACCAACGTAGGATGCGTTCCCACCTAACAGAGAGAACCCTAATATTGTATTGGCGACTGAACCACCAGACGTTTCAGTATAAGTACCGATCGTTGAGCGTAAGTTGCTGATAGTATCTAGATCAACTAAGGTCATAGAACCCTTTATAAGACCATGGTCATCTAGGAATTGATCAGTTCCATAACTGGATACATCGACAATAGGACTGCCTAGGCCCAATAAATCCTTGAGTTTACCCATTCTGTTTTAGCATTCCTAATTGTCAGCCGTAATTTCATGAACATCAGAATCAGTTAGATTCCGTCGGCAGTCCCTTCTCTATCCATACTGGGGTACCTTGTTCTATATTATAAAGTCTATCGGCTGATACTCCCATTGCAGCTGCAAATTCACAAGCCAGACCACTCCTAGCTCCCGCAGCACATATGAATAGAAGATCTCCATCTTGTGGTAGTTCGCTGACCCTAGCGGAGATATCGTCTACAGGTATGTGTATGGCCCCCTGAACATGTCCTGAGGACCATTCATCAGGTTGTCTCACATCGATTACAGAGGCATTACCCCCATCTATCATCTCTTTCGCTTCTTCAACGCTAATCCTCTTATATGGCTCACCTGGTTCCTGTCTAGGCATCACATAACCTCCAATTTATACATTTTATATATACCTATTGATTAATAGCCCCAACCTTTTCTTCGCCTCAACGTCAATAAAAGCTGGGGACGTAATTATAGCGTTTTCTAGTGCATTACCGCAATTACAGGACCTAGCCTTAGATATATTAGATACAAGATCTCGAATTATCGATTTGGACACTTCTACGTTCCTTAATAAATTAGCGATCACCATATCAACAGTTACGACCTGTTCACTGTCATGCCAACAGTCATAATCAGTAGCACAAGCCAACACCGCATAACACATCTCAGCCTCTCTGGCCAACTTTGCCTCAGGTAACGCTGTCATACCAATAATGTCACAACTCCATTCCCTATATAATAGAGATTCAGCCTTTGTAGAAAACTGTGGCCCTTCAATAACTACATACGTTCCGCTGTCGTGAAACCTGGCATCCGACCTCGATGTCGCATCTTTTATGGATTTTCTTAAATCTGTGCAAAAGGGCTCAGCAAAACTTATGTGTGCAACTATGCCAGATTCGAAAAATGTCGAGGCCCTTGACTTAGTCCTATCGATGAGCTGGTCAGGAATCACCATGTCCAGTGGTTGTATATCTTCTCTTAGGCTACCGACTGCACTTACGGATACTAATCTCTGAACGCCAAGTGACTTAAGGGAATAGATATTAGCTCTATTTGGTATCTCTGACGGAGAAAGACTGTGCCCTACTCCATGCCTAGGCAAAAAAGCTATTTCTTCCCCATTGAAAGTACCGATTATTATAGGAGCACTAGGTTTACCATAAGGAGTGTCTGGGAATACTCTATCTATTTCGACTAGTCCGTCTATTTCGTATAAACCGCTGCCCCCTATTATACCAATCCTTATCTCATCCATATTCGTTTAAATCCTTAATTGAATTAATATACGGCTTCTTTACTATCCCTAGGTCTGTAATGATAGCGTCTATATAATCGTTGGGTGTGACATCGAATGCAAAATTTATTGAGTCAATTTCTGGAGGAGATATAGATTCACCAAACAATTCGGTTATCTCACGAGGATCCCGTTCTTCAATATGTATCTCGGTACCCTCAAGTAATTGAGAATCTAGTGTTGTCACGGGAGCCACAACAAAGAATGGTATACCCAAACTATTAGCAATAATCGCAAGGTTTAACGTCCCTATCTTATTAGCAACATCTCCATTAGCAGTTATACGATCTGCTCCAACTAAAACGCAATCTATATAGCCCTGATTCATTAAATGTCCTATAGCTGAGTCAACTACCAATGTCGCCGGCACACCTAATCTTTTCAATTCCCACATCGTAAGTCTAGAGCCTTGAAACCATGGCCTGGTTTCAGTGGCAAAAACATGTTTTATTCTACCTAATTCCCAAGCCCTTCTTATAACTCCTAAAGCAGTCCCATAACCGGAAGTTGCAAGAGGTCCAGTGTTGCAATGAGTTAGAACAGTACTATCTATATCTATTAATTTAGATCCTAATTCCGCCATGTTCATATCGGAAACTAACGTTTCATTCTGTACATTATCCGCTTCTTTTATCAGCGCCTGAGACATTGATTCATAGGGCATTAATTTATCTATAACCTTTAGCATACGGTCGACTACTGTTATTAGATTTACTGCAGTAGGTCTTGATTTGCCCAGCAACGAACAAAATTCCTTCATATAAGCTACAGCTTCTTCGTGAGATTTATTAATAACAGTTTGACTCGCCAAAGCTACCCCAAACCCCGCAGTGACGCCTATAGCTGGAGCTCCTCTAACGACCATATCTGCTATTGCTCGAATAACTTCTTCGGGTTCTGATATTTCAACATAAATTTCCTCTCCAGGTAATTTACGTTGGTCAAGAAGTCGGAGGCTATCTCCAGTCCACAGAATAGGGCTAATGCTGTCCATAATAAAATGTCTCCATAAGATAACTAAGTAACATACAAAATTAATAGTTCACATATCTGTATCAATACTTTTCAGGTAATATCTTCAACGCATACTGGACGTCTCTCAATCTATCTACATGAACTTCTGGTTTTTCAATGGCTTCTTTTCCCTGAGCTGAGCCAACCAGTATTACCCTAACATCTGCATTATGGGCACCAACTACATCATTCACTATGTGATCTCCAACGTGAACCACTTTGTCCCTTGGTACACCTAACTGTTCAATAGTAATATCAAATATTTCTTTTGAGGGCTTAGTAAGTCCTACCTCATCCGAAAACGTTAGGACATCAAAGAATTTTAGTATACCCAAATCTTCCATGTATCTCCTGAAAAGCCTGCCTGGCGTCATACCAGTATTTGATATCAATCCTATCTTATATCCTTCTTTATTAAGAATATTTAATAAGTCCAAAGCATCAGGATCTAC
>Ga0310344_10000784_pt1 | contig 24685 bp, 17 predicted proteins | sample HC15DNA20200_MG_FD_203801 | JGI IMG/M metagenome (GOLD analysis project Ga0310344, IMG submission 203801) | Marine microbial communities from station ALOHA, North Pacific Subtropical Gyre - HC15-DNA-20-200_MG | ecosystem: Environmental > Aquatic > Marine > Oceanic | place: Pacific Ocean: North...
ACGTCGGGGTGCCAGGGGGGGTCACCATCAATCAAGAAACTACACCGAAACACATTGGGTGAGATGTTTGGATGGTCGTTCGCGTAGAGTTCGACGAGTCGTTGGGCAGGAACGTTATCACCTGTACTTCGGATGGAGGTTACGCCATGACCCAGATAGAAGGGCAGGACTTCATCTCCCGTCATCCGGGATTGATATAGGATGTGGGAGAGGTGCACATGGGCGTCGATTAATCCTGGGATAACGAAGAGTCCGCTACCGTTGATCCGTGTTGCCCCTTGAGCTATACCGCTGGCAGCATTCAACTCCGCCGCGGGTGCCACCGCAGTGATTCGGTCACCCTTGATCAGGATGCTTGTTGCTGGTTGCATTGTACCAGTGCGCACATCGAACACGCTCGCGCCATCGATGAGCGTCGTTCGACTATCCATCCTGTCTTCTTGGATCTGACTGTCGTTACGGCATCCGAGAGCGGTAGCTGCCGCGACAATCGCAGTCCCCGTCACGAAGCGTCTGCGATCCATCGAGAGGGCCTTAGTCGATAACGGGTAGCCTGTTAGATAAGGATCAGGTGTGTCTCGTCCGCTCTTACTAGTAGGCAGGCCAGGATAGATGGTGTTTCGCGGAGTTGTTTCGTCACGGTCTGCCATATGTAAGTCCCTCCTAAGAAGGTGTTTGGATTGGCCGCTTAGCCCTCTTCTAATAACCGAGTAGCGTTACCACCGAGAATCATCGCCTCTTCTTCTTTGGGAAGATTCAGAGAGCGAATTGAAGTCAGCATTTTCGGGATGCTTCCGACCATATGCGGATAATCACTCCCTGCTAGAATATGATCGGCACCGGCAAACTCGATTGCCAGGCGGAGGCATGCGGGGTCAAAGTTCACCGTATCATAATAGAACTCCTTGAGGACTTCGCTTGGAGGCCGAGATAAACGATCACGAGAGTGGCTGAACGCCTCGTATCCGCGATCGAATCGCTCGGCAAGGTAGGGGACGGCTCCGCCTAAGTGTCCTAGTGCCCATGTTGTGTTTGGAAATCGATCTGGGATCCCTGCGTACACGAGGTGTGCCGCTGCGAGTGTCGTGTCCATCAGGAACCCAACCATTGGCATCAACATGTACTCTTCCATGGCTGCAACCCCTACGGGGTACGTCGGGTGGATATAAAATATCGCCCCATGACGATTTCCGGCTTCCCACAGTGGGAGAAAACGGTCATCCGCTAACGGAATCCCATTCGCGTTTGAGAAAAGCATGACGCCTGGCATTTTGAGTTCAGTCATACATCGCTCGAGTTCGGCGACCGAAGCTTCGGGGTTGTGAAGGGGAAGATGGCCTAAAGTGAGGTATCGCCCTTCTCCGTGAGCCACGCCAGCCGCCAATCCATCGTTGATTATGTATGCCAGTTCTGCTCCCCGAGTTGGGCTCTCTATTAGAGTGCCCGGAGCCGTGAATGTGATGACCTGCTTGTCGATGGAAGCTTCGTCAAGAACTCTCGTGCGATACTCTAAGTCACGGTGTCCGGGTACGAGCACATTAAAGTCGCCCGGTGAATGAAGAATTGGGTTGCCCGCAGCATCTTCTGTGATTCGGAAATTGCTAGCCCCTGTTTGAATCGCGTCGACGAAGGCGGGAGGGAAGTAGTGGTTATGAAAGTCGATGATCACGTGGTGTCTCTCGGTGGAGGTCGTTGGGGTCGATCCAGTGTGGGGTTATGTGCGCCGACGAGTTTTTGCTACGAAGTAGATAGGTACCCCGATAAGAACCAATCCCATTCCGATCGCACTCTCACGAGGCTCTGCAATTATGTGGTTGATGACGATCGCAAAGGAACAAGCGGCAAAAACGATCGGGACCCATGGATACGCCCAGCGGTGGACTAGAGGGGGGGCAGTACCACGCTCAGAGTGGATTGCTTTTCGTACGGCGAAGAGCCCGAGGGCCATCAGTCCAAAGAAGATCCATTCCGTATAAGTGACTCGGGTGAACAGCGTGCGGTAGGATTCAGTCCATACAAGTACTGAAGCCCATATCGCTTGCAGTACGATCGCACGGTGTGGTGTTCCTCGCGTAGGGTGAAGACGTTTGATCCAACTGAATAGGAGGCCGTCCCGGGCCATCGCATGGTAAACGCGCGGACCAGCTAGCACGATGCCTGCGAGACCACCAAATGTAGAAAATGCGACGAGTCCCGACATGACAGCTCCACCTCCTTGGCCGAGAACAGCGTCCGCAGCGTCCGCGGCGATTCGCTCCGAAGAGATGACGGTCTCAAGCGGAAGGACATAGAAGTAGACTGCGTTGAGTATTACGTACACCGCGGTGACGATCCCTATGCCGATCAACAATGCCCGGGGGATCGTTCGTTTTGCGTTCACTGTTTCTTCGGCTGAGTAGGTGACCATGTGCCACCCCCCAAATGCAAAGAGCCCAGCTACAAGCGCGAAGAGGAAGTCTGCCGCTGAGCCACCCCCCAGCAGACTGTCCGTTGGACTGGCGCTCCTCGCAGCCTCTGGTACCGATGCATTTACGCCCCCCCCCAATGTGATGCCTATTGCCACCATAAGAACGACCGCTCCAACCTTAACGAAGGTGAAAACAGTCTGAAGGGTGCTTCCGTGCTTGACTCCCAGGTAGTTGATGGCTGACAGGGCCAGGATAGCGGACACGGCGACTATGCGAAGTCCGGTGGGATCAAGTGGAAAGAACCACCCAAGGTAGCGGGCAAATACGGTTGCGATCGCAGCGATGATCCCCGAGTGCATCGTCCAGAACATTGCCCAGCCCCAGAGAAATCCCAGGAGCGGAGAAAATGCATCACGAAGGAATACGTAAACACCTCCACTGTATGGTTTTAATGATGACATTTCTGCGGTAACTATGCACCCGAAGAATGTGAGTATCCCTGCAACAAGCCATACTAGAAGTGCACCTTCTATCGACGGAATTCGCCCAGTAACCTCAGAGGGTTGAACAAAAATTGATGCACCAATGATGGTGCCTACAACCATTGCGGTTGCATGGGGAAGACGGATCACCCTACTGAAGCCTGTACTCTTGTTGGAGGTCATATATGGAGGCCGGCTTTTGTGTATCGCTTCAGACCCTGTTCAGCGTGGAGTCGAAGCTTGTGGTCATCTTCTTTCGCCATGATGTCAACAAAGATGGGCAGTACGCGACTATCGGGCTTACGGTGGTGAGCTAGCACCGCAACGGCCTGGCGGCGGACTTTGATACTCTTATCCATCTTGATTCGGTCAAGCAGTAATGGGACTGCGTCGATCGGAGTGGGACCATCCTTACAAGTCTCGCATGAAAGTGCGTGTACGGCCCATAGTCGCACCTGACTTTTGGGGTCATTGAGCAGTGAGGTCAGTGCGTGGAGTGTCTCAGAGTCAGCAAAATTGTCCGCGAACAAAGCGCACCATCGTCGGACCTGCCAGTCAGCGTTTTGGAAGCCTTTGCGGATCGCGGGTAGTACCTCTTCGCCTCGAGCATATAGCGCGAGAAATACTTTCATCCGATTCTCGCTGTTAGTGAACTCGGCAACGAGTTCTTCGGCGGTCGACTCGGGGCGGAACGGTGGCGCCTCTTCGAGCATGCGGGCAATCGTTTTGGAGTGCGCAGTTTCCAATCCGTTTTTCCTGTACGAAAGTTCTGAGCAACCCAGTGGTTCGACGTGAGCAGGGTGCTCCGTCCTGCACCAGAGTTATAATTCGATGATCCCTCTGAGCGCACTCGGTGTCAAATAGAAGTCGTTGATCGGGTCGCGTGTGTGTTATGTAAGAACCTATGCGCTGCGTACACCTTGATCTCGGAGGGATCAATAGAGATCGTCTGTCATGGACAGCTTGTTGCTTGATCGATTTGATGAAGTCATCGCTAGCCCTCGAGTTCCGCGTGAGGTTGGTCCGCTTATCGGTCGTTCCCGCAGAGGAGATCCTATCCGTGGATTTTGTTTCGGGACCGGACCATGCGCAGTGAGTCTTCTAGGTGGGTGCCACGCTGATGAGCCAGTGGGGCCCCGCCTTCTTCGTCACATGGTTGGCTACTTGGCCAACCTTCAATCCGACGACCCGTTATTAACGGAGTATGAGTGGTGGATCGTCCCTCATATCAATCCTGATGGCGAACATCGGAATGATATATGGGCCGATGAAGACGCAGTGAGCTATGAAATTGATCGCTATCTGCAGAGTGCCATAAGAGAATTGCCCGGAGATGATATTGAATTTGGGTTCCCACGTGACGATACAGATGTAGAAGCTCGTCCGGAAAATCGTTCAGTTCTTAAGTGGTGGCAAACCTGTGAAAAACCTTTCGTCCTGCATGCATCGTTACATGGTACCCGTTTTACAGCAGGCCCATGGTTCTTGATCGATGCTGCTTGGCAAGATCGTTGTGCCGAGCTTAAGTCGGCATGCAAGAATCGTGTCGAAGAACTGGGATACGTCTTACATGATGTCGAACGACATGGAGACAAAGGGTTCGTGAGGATCGAACGTGGATTTGCGACACGCCCTGATTCGCGCAGCATGATAGAGCATTTTGAAGGGCTTGAAGATTTTGTCACCGCGGGTCGTTTTCGTCCAAGTTCGATGGAAACAATTCGGCGGCTCGGGCATGATACGCTAACCCTTGTATCAGAAATGCCCCTCTTCATCACACCGGGTGTAGGTGAAACGCTTGGTCCCCCGGATCCTGTTGCTGAACAGTGGAAAGAGCGCATAGTACGTTGGCAAGCGCAGGTTCACGCTGAGGGTGACCCCATAATGCTCACTGAGAAGGCGACCGCTGCTGGCATCACATCGATGCCAATACATGACCAGATGGACTTGCAGTGGACATTTGTTCGGGCTGGTCTCGAACTCTTACGTGTCAGGTGAATAATCACGGAAGTGAGTTTTAAACTTTGAGGGTAACATCTCCTGCTATTCAGTGTGGGAGTAACAAGGACCAACACCGGATCAGGCTGGCTGGGTTTTGTGGTGTGGGGCATCTTCGAACGGCTGGGTACATTTAGAACGTGATCTGCGCATTAGCCAAGAGAAACAGTGGTCGTTAGAAGTCAGCGATGAGGAGTCACATGAAAGAGTCGAAGATCCGAACCGCTCGGTGGACCTTTGGAGTCCCCCTCCTCGCATTCATCATGGGATGTTCAGGGTCGTCTAGTGACGGGGAAGCCATCTTTCAGCACGACTTCGTCTCAAGTGCGGTTCCTTGGACTCACGATCGTTTTGACAAAAACGATGGAAAGTTTTCCTTCGCGATCATTGGTGACCTGAATGGTGGCGAGCGGCCAGCCATATTTGAGGTTGCTATTGAACAACTGACAGCATTGCGGCCGGACCTCATTCTAAGTGTTGGCGACCTCATCGATGGGGTTTCAGAAGATGCGGGGTCGCTTCATGCGGAGTGGAACTTTTTCGATGAGCGTGCACTTCGGTCGCCAGTGCCGCTCTTTCGTGTCGGCGGGAATCATGATCTAACGGCACAGGCGCTTCGCGATGTGTGGATCGAGCGATATGGCGCTCTCTACTATCATTTCATCTACAATGACGTCCTGTTCCTAGTTCTCGATACCGAAGACTACACACCGGAGCGTCGGATCGAGATCCGAGATGCGCGTAATGCAGCCAGCGAATTGATAGGTGAAGAACTCGCACAGTCGAGCTATTACGAGATGCCCGAGCGGCAGACTGGGAACATCGGTCCTGAACAATCGGCCTACTTCCAGGAGGTGATCGCTGCCCACCCGGAAGTGCGGTGGACCATGCTATTTATGCACAAACCGGTTTGGGCTCGAGAGGATGAACCTGATTTCGTTGCTATTGAAACGGCACTTTCCGACCGTCCATACTCAGTATTTGGTGGCCACTACCACATCCTTTCACACGAAGTGCGAAACGGACGCGACTACACGCAGCTGTCCACGACAGGGGGCAGTCAAAATCCATCGAGTGATATGGCATTCGATCACATCACACTCGTAACTATGACAGAAGATGGACCGTCAGTTGCTCACTTGCGTTTGGATGGAATCCTCGATGAGAGCGGGCATGTTCCGGTTGCTGGAGACGACCTGTGTTTCCAGGCCTCAAGGTGTGGTGCCCCACAGTAACTATCGGTTGGTTTACATTACTGGATCATCTCGGCTGACTGGCAGGCAGATAAAGTTCGTGGCATAGCGCGAGGCCGAGTCGTTGAGACGATCGCACGTTGTGACTATGTGTTGTGGGGTTCCAAGGCTAGGACAACCTTCCCAATATTCGCGCGCTCGTGGAGATGTGTGTGCGCACCGATGGCACCCTCCCGGTTGAGAGGAAACACGGAGTCAATGATCGGGCGGATGTCTCCAGCCTGCACTTGTCGAAAAATTTCGGCTGCCACCGGCATAAGAACTTCGCGTTCTTTGCGTCCCAGATGCAGCAGATGAACTCCCCAAATCCCGATGTTGGGTTCTACCAGATGCGCGGGGTGAAACCGTTCGGTCTTCAGCCAAGCTCGTGTTGCACTAAACCATCGACGACGACGACCCGGAAGCGCTTGGCTCATTCCATAAAAGACGAGTCGACCTAGTGGTCCGAGAAGATTGCGACAGGCTTTGGTGGCTGATCCGCCGACAGGGTCAAGTGCGATGTCGATCCCACGTTCCCCTGCCAGATTGAGAATGTCAGGTGCCCACTCTCCTCGCGAGTCAAAGCAGGCTTCGGCCCCGAGTTCATCGGTGACAAATGATCGCTTTTGCTCGGTTCCTGCTGTTCCAATCACACGGAGCCCCGCATTGACGGCCAGTTGAACAGCTGCTGTGCCGACACCGCCGCTAGCACCAAGGACAAGAACTGTTTCGCCTTTACGAGCTCGAGCAGCTTCAAACAGGCAGACCCAAGCCGTCATGAAGATCACGGGTATTGCTGCTGCTTCGACCGAAGACAATGAATCAGGGCAGGGGAATAGCTGGCTTTCCGGTACGACAGTGTCGTTTGCATATCCTCCATATCGAAGAAGCCCGACGGCTCGATCTCCCGGACGGAAGTTCTCTACCTCTCCTCCAACTTGGACGACGGTACCAGCCACTTCGAAGCCAGGGCTGAATGGTCGTGGAGGCACAGTTCCGTAGAGTCCGACACGCATCATGAGGTCTGCAAAATTTACGCCACAGGCCTCAATTCTTAGGTGAACATCATCGGGCCCGATATCGGGTAATGGCACGGCACGTTCAACGAAAGCCTCAGGTGGGCCAAGCCGTTCAATCAGTACGGCACGAGTCATACTAGGCATTATGTGTCACGCCCTTGTCTTGGTTAGGGATTCTTTTGGTTTGTTGGGTGTTCGGTGTAAGCGTGCTTATCGAATCCTTTCGAAGTCTCCGTAATAGTCGAGGGTGACGCCGGTCACTTTGGCTAGATCGTTAATCGTAAAGGAGACTCCGATACGAATGTCTCCGTACCATGCGTCGAATTGATCAAGGTGCCAGGGGTCCAATGGAAGTTGGATAGGGCCTTCGCGTCCATCTAGTTGAGCGACGAGGAAAGGTTTGTCACGACCATCAGATGAGGTTCGGTTCATGTTGGGTTCCTCGCGTTCATGGACACCCGGTGTCGCATCCCAACGTCCAGCTCTTCCCTCAGCTGGACGCAACTGAAACTCCGTTGGATCTTGGGTAAGTCGAATTTCTAGTGTTCCTGCGAAGTTGTTTTGGAAGCGTCCAACATAAGCGTCCAGCGGAAGTGACGGCCCTTGTGATAGCCGAGTTTCCGTTCGTGTCTTCTCTGCCTCACCAGCTCGCCGATTGGTTGCACGGACGTTCCGTTCATGTTCGGCGTGCCAATCTCGTGCACGTGCTTCGGGCCCTCCGAAGAACTGAGTGACCGCCCATTTAGTGAGTACATAGGGTAACTCAGAATTACGATTGGCCGTCGTAAATACGCCAAAGTGTTTTTGAGGAACCATTGCGATGGAGCAGTTAAAGCCCAGTGCGGCTCCTGCATGACCGACCGTTGTTACGTTATCAAAGCGACCCGTTGCCCACCCCATCGCGTACGCGCCTGGCCCTTCAAATGTCATCCATGATGTTGGTCGTTGGATGACGGTGTGCGGCGTATGCATAAGCTCAACAGAAGCCTTGGTTAGTGGCGGAGAAGGATGGGTCCCGAGGTGAAATTTCATCCACTCCGCCATTTCACTTGCTGAGGAAATGACGCCACCGGACGGTACCATCACATTTTCGGCGTACTGCCATGGTACCGGCTCAAGTGGTGGACCCGGGGTATTATATCCGCCGACATAACGCCGCTCCCTAAACGCGTGAGGCTCGGCGTGGTTAGGGCTTGTATTTGCGGGTGCCATCCGCGCAGTCGTTGTGTTCATTCCGAGCGGTGCCCATAGACGGTCGCGAGCAAAAGAATCCCAGTCGACTCCTGACACCGTTTCCACGAGTTGACCTGTGAGGATCAGCATATCGTTGGTGTACCCATACCGATCGCGGAACTGGTGGTCTGGTGTGTTATATGGGAGACGGCTCAAGTAATCACGCCGATTGTGAACCAATGGGCGAAGTTGTTGGGTGCTGCCCGTGCCAACACGATGAGTGATGATATCTCGGACACGAATCTCGTTTGTCGTCCAGGGATCATGAAGCCGAAACCAGGGGAGGTGGTCTATGACTCGGTCGTCCCAAGTAAGGGCTCCTTCCTCTACTAAAGCCGCCAGGGAAGCTGCACCAAAGGCTTTGGAGCACGACCCGATACTGAAGAGAGTGTTCTCGTCAACCTTCGAGCTTTTCCCGAGTTCGCGCACTCCATAGCCTTTGCTGAGATAGATCTCGCCATTATCAATGATCGCCAGTGTGAGCCCTGGCACATCCCAACGCTCTAGTCCTGCCTCAACCCAAGCGTCAATCTCATCGATGGTGGGGCGGACTGTCTGAGCAAACGAGGCTGTTGCTGTTATGAGACCCAGCAAGGCAGCAGCGAATGATGGGCATGCGCGCCCCAGGGGTATTTTTCGAAACAGTTGCTTTGTATAGGGGTACATGTTCCTCCTAAGGGAGTCCGAAGACAAAGACGACGCCGCCTGCGGACGTTACAATTCGCTGTTCGCCATCAATTTCGAAAGACATCGGATTTGTTCTAACTGCACCACCGGTTTGGAAGTCCCATAGCGATTCGCCGGTGTCCGCGTCGAGCGCGAAAACGTTGCCTTCGTCACTGCCACCGAAGACGAATCCGCCGGCTGTTGCCATAAGCCCAGCCCAGGGTGGGGAGTGGAGAGGGAACTCCCACTGAAGTTCTCCAGTCAGAACGTCGAGCGCGCGGATCGCACCGCTCGCTTCGTCTCCCCTCAGGGCTTGTTCTCCGCCGCCATAGAATGGTTGCCCCGGTTCGTACTCTACATCGGCTTTGTAGTAGACCGAACCCATAATGCGAACGGCCTGGTAGAAGAGTTTTGTGTGGGGGCTATAACTGGGACTGTACCAGTTAGCGGCTCCCTGAAGACTTGGCCAGACCAGCGTTCCCTCCTCCGTAGGCTCCGTGTTTGGCAGGACAATGGGGCGTCCTGTGATGTCGAGTCCTTCTGCCCAAGTCTGCTTGGAGTAGGGGACGCCAGTTAGAAATTCGCCTGTCTCACGGTCGAGTACGTAGTAGAAGGCATTTCGATTTGCCATTGCTACGAGTTTACGTGGCTCTCCTTCCCATTCCAGATCAAAGAGAACGGGAATCTGGTTGGCGTCCCAATCATGTGTATCGTGGGGAGTAAACTGGAAGTACCACTCTATCTCACCTGTGTCTGGGTCGAGTGCCAGAATACAGTTTGTAAATAGGTTGTCACCCGGTCGACTGTCCCCATTCCAGTCGGGCGCGGGGTTGCCTGTCATCCAGTACAACAGATTCAGGTCTGGATCATAGGATCCGGTGAGCCAAGTAGATCCTCCTCCGGTCTCCCAGCTGTTACCACCCCATGTATCACTCCCTGGTTCGCCGGGTTCTGGGATTGTGTACCTGCGCCAGAGGAGGTCACCCGTCTCTGGATCGTAGGCGTCGATGAATGCTCGTACTCCGGCCTCGGCACCCGACATCCCCACAATCACTTTTCCGTCGAGTGCGAGGGGGGCCATGGTGATTGAGAAACCGATAGAGTTGTCCGCGACCTCTACATCCCACCGCACTGCGCCAGATCGAGCATCCAATGCAACGAGGCGGGCATCTAACGTGCCAACGAACAATGTTTCACCAAGGATTGCCACACCGCGATTCACCCGAGGAAACCCGATGTTCAGGACATTGGGTCCGATCTCGGCATCCCACCTCCACAACCGCCGTCCGGTACGGACATCGAGCGCACTCACTGAGCTAGGGGGTTCTGTCAGGTACATAATTCCATCGACCACCAGTGGTGTTGTTTCGATATAACCGCTAGGGACTTGATAAGCCCAAATCGTCCTCAAATTTGCCACATTGGAGCGATCTATTTGAGTGAGGGATGAGAAGCGGTGTGAGGCGTAGTTTCCAGAATATGTTAACCAGTTATGCGGCTCTTTTTCCGCGTTTCGTAGTCGTTCGAAGGAGACCTGTGCAGAGGTCGGACTCGTTGCAGTTAGCCAGGCAAGACAAAGTAATGCGAGTGTAACACGGTGTGATTGACTGCTCATGATCCACCTCCTAGGGTCACCAGGTATGCCACGAGGTCATCGACTTCCTCGTCAGTCATGTCCTGTGTGGCAGGCATCAGTGAATGGTCAAAACGTTTTTCGAGTGATGTGAGATCAGCCTTGCGAAGCGAAATTAACGACCCTGATACAGTCATTAGTTGAAGAGAAAATGGATCTTCATTGACACGCATACCATTGAGGACACGCCCTTCACGCGTTACTGCACGTATAGGTAGATACTGTGTGAATCCGTTCGCGGTTCCCCGACGAGCTGTTGGAAGGTCTGCTGCGGGATTTCGGAGTGATTCATATAGGTAATCGGCCCCACGTCGGAGTCCTAGATTGGTGAGTTCTGGCCCGACTGCTTTCCCTTGACCATCAACGATGTGACAGGAATAACAGTCGCCGGCGCTCTGGAATAGGTTGCGTCCGCGCTCTGCGTCACCTGGGATTTCGATCACTGCCGCTTGACCAAGCGACAATACAAAAGCGGCGACGAGGTCGGTCTCAAGTGCAGGTAGAAGAGTCGCACCCACCCCTTCCATACCAGTACCCGCAATCCCGCGTCGGATCACTCGTACCATAGATGCGTGGTCCGGGGCTCGAGGTAGTGTTGGCCTGGCGAGGTTGGGCCCTTCGCCTCCGAGCCCAAGCATACCATGGCAACGTCCGCAGTGTGACTGGTAGAGGAGTCGTCCCCGGTCAAACCCGACTTCAGTCACCTCCAGCGGGTTCTGAGCTGAGACTCCACGGCCCAAGGCTAGGCATAAGAGAGCTATGAAAATTAATCGCATTACCCGTCCTTTTGGCAGGTTCAAGTGAACGCCAACTCACAGCGAACGTAGAGATTCAAAAAGTGAGTGGGCAAGCGGCCACGACTTTACATCGATCAGGAAGACGAGTTTTTTTATTGGCTACTGCGGCACTAATGGTAGTCAGGATCCTTGACGCATCGGACGAGTTGTCGCCCGATGTAGGTAAATGTCGTCAAAAAAATTCAAACGTGGAATGCTAGAATGAAACGAAGCCCGATCTTTTTTGTCGTTTTGCTTGTAACCTTCTTTTCCATGGCAGTGCGACCAACATTTGTCGACGGCCAGTGGAAGGCCCGTTATCCAAAAGTTGATGGGTACAACCACCACGTATACCTCGAAGGGTACGAGCTTCCTTTCCTTACGAATGGTCCCATCGATCCTGCTCCGTCCCCGGACGGCGATCGTTTGGCCTTCTCCGCGCGAGGTTGGATCTGGGTCATGGATATAGAGACAAGCTCTGCACGTCGGTTGACTATGGGGCGGGACATGGATTTTCGTCCGGCATGGTCACCTGATGGTCAGATGCTAGCGTTCGTAAGAGATAATGATCACGACACCTCGATTATCTTCATCGACAGTCACTCTGGTGCCGAGATGGGCCAAGTAGACTCTCCCGCGCTTGAGCTTGATCCGGCATTTTCTGCAGATGGAACCTTACTCTTCTATTCTTCAGCTGAAGAGGGTGACTTAGATCTTTGGGCGATTAATATCGCCAACCACGAAAAACGCCGCGTCACGTCAGGTGCAGGAATCGAACTCCGCCCTCAACCTGGGGCGAACTCGTTGGTCTACCTTAAAAAAGGATCCGGGATTCCGGATCAAGTGTTACTCCGACTCCCTGGGGTTGATACTCCCCAGATCCTGATACAGGGTGAAATCGCATCAATGGCGCGTCCGGCATTAAGCCCTGATGAATCTACCATCGCACTGAACTGGCCTACTCAAGATGGGTGGGACCTCCGGCTATTGAATATTGATGACCCAAGACCCTCGATCCTTCTTGCCTCTGGAGGACTTCCACTAACCCCCGCCTGGAGTGCTAATGGGGAATGGATCTACTTTTCTGAAGCGGATGAACATGAACGGATGAGACTGAAGCGGGTTCGTGGAACAGGTGGTCCGATCGAAGATGTTCCTATTCTCGGTTGGGAATGGGGAGAACCAATGTCAACGGTTCGTATCCGCACGGTGTTCGAATCCGGCGGTGTGCCCGTGCCCACTCGCCTGAACGTTCTAGACGTGCGTGGACACCCGATTATCCCTGCAGAGACAGCTGCTCGGTTCGATGGGCAGAGTGGACGCGTCTTCTTCTACTCCCCCGGTATAATAGAACTTTCCGTTCCAGGAAGAGTTGTCACAGTGTCAGCAGTTCAGGGGCTTGCCACACCTGAAGTTTCCGAGAGCGTTGAGCTCGGACCGCAAAGGGTTACTGAACTCGAAATTGTTCTTTCTCCTCTCTGGGATGCGCGTGCTGCAGGGTGGACCTCAGGTGAGCATCATTTCCACCTCAACTACGGTGGTCTATACGACCTCTCACCATCTGACATTGTGCCGGTCATGAAGGGAGAAGCACTTGATCTGGCGACCCCGTTGCTTGCAAACCTTCATAATCGATTTGAGGATCAGGATCTTTGGGGTTGGCAGAAGTCTGATCAAGCCCCGCTGATCCGCTTTGGCCAAGAGGTACGTGCTCATTTTTTAGGGCACATAGGGTTGATTGGTATCGACGAGCTATTTTGGCCTTGGGTTTGGGGACCTGGATACGAGGTGTATGGCTCGGATGATCGAGAGAATGCTGAAGCGCTTACTCATGCCCGATCGCAGGGAGGGTTGGGTTACTACGTACATCCGGTCAGTCCCAATAGACCAGAAGAGGCGTCCCTTTGGGCAGAACTTCCATTTGCCGAACTGATGCCGAATGTGCCCCTTGAAATCGTCGCGGATGCGGTCTTGGGGGATCTTGATGCGCTTGAGGTAGTCTGTCTTTGGAGCGATGAGGTGAGTACCGCCCAACTTTGGCACCGGTTTCTCAACCTCGGTATCCCGGTGGCGCCCTCTGCGGGTACGGATGTTATGACTGATTTCTATCGTACGATGGCTCCGGGTACAGCAAGGGTGTACGCGCAAACGGGTAATGCACTGAACTGGCCTACCTATCTTGATGCACTGCGGCACGGTCGTTCTTTCGTGACCAATGGCCCGTTTATCGATTTTCGTATCGGAGGAGGGGCCCCTGGCGACGTCATATCAGCGGGCCCTGCGGAATGGGAGTTGGATCTCCTCACCGCCTCGGGCGTTGATCAAGTCGATTTGATCGTAAATGGTGAAATTGTTTGGTCTGAATCTGGTATTGAATCACCCGGTTCCCGAAAATATCAGGGGAAAATCGAACTTCCGGAAGGGGGCTGGGTTGCGATCCGAGCTCTTGGGGGAGAAGCAAGTTGGCCGAGCATGGCTAACTATCCGTTTGCGCATACTGGGCCGGTGTGGATCAAAGCAATTGGTAGCACAGACCAAAGGGCCAGAACTGCCGCGGCACAGGAACTGTTGCAAGTTCTAGCACTAGGAGAAGGACGACTGATCCAGGGCTATCGCGATGCGGACATTCCAAACCTTCGCGCCCGTTTTGCTGAGGCGCGTTCACGCCTAGAGGCTTTGGCTGTTCCTTGAAGTTTTTTGACCGGTCTGTTTCTGTTACGGTGAAGCGATCCATCGCTCTTGTGATAGAAAATCAAACGGAAGAGGGCGTTCGCTGGTTGCTGGTGCGCCGCCCTTCGGATGATCATGATCTCCCAAATATTTGGGGTTTGCCCGCTGGTTCATACGGTGAAGGCGAAACGGAGGAAGCGCTTGTCGCGCGGATTGGACACGACAAGCTAGGTGTCGAGCTATCATCATCTATTGAGTTGCTAGCGGAAGGCTCAGATAGCCGGACAGGGGGCGAACTCGTTATGCGGTTATACTCCGCAGGTATTGTCTCCGGACAGCCTGAGGTGCCGCAGGCGATTGGAGGAGTAACTCAATACACCGAGTGGGCATGGGGGCTTCCAGAAGATCTCGCTCATGGTGCCTCCTGTGGCTCTTTGTGCTGTGAACTGGGATTAGATTTGGTTTCTGGAACTGATGGAACGTAGGAAATGAACAGAGATGAGACTCTAGACCTTCCGCAGGTCAACAAGATATCTCACCCCCCCTTCTGTTCCTTTTTCGGCTATTATGATAAATGCCCTTGGGATGAGACTAATCGATATCTCTTGGCCCATCGCGTTGATCGGACGAGCGCTCCGACCGGCCATAGTTCGGTTGTCACCGTCGGTCACTATGACCTTGAAGATGACAACCATTTCACTCCTCTAGCAGAAACGACGAGTTGGAATTGGCAGCAAGGGGCAATGCTGCAATGGCTCGAATCGAGTCCTACAGACAAGGTTTTGTTCAATCGTGCCACCGACCGTGGATACCAAACCGTCGTCTGTGATCTCAAGGACAGGCATGAGAGGACAGTCGATAAACCGCTTGCTGCTGCCTCTCCTCGTGGAGACTTCATCTTGTCCTATGATTTTGCGCGACTGGCTGTCACCCACCCCACCATTGGCTATTTCACTCATCCAATAGCTCGAAACCTTGATAAACGACCGTCCGACGATGGACTCTTCTGTGTCGATTTAAACAGTGGCGAGGAGAGCCTGATTCTTAGTTATACTGATGCGGCTTCGCTACAACCTTTGCCGTCAATGAATAGTGCGATTCATTGGTTTACCCACGCGGCAGTAAACCCCACTGGGACTCGGATACTCTTCTTACACCGTTGGACGAAGCGGGTGGAGGACGAAAATCAGTGGTTCCACCGTCTGATTACCGCGAATCCGGATGGCAGCTCAATCACTATTCTTCAAACCAGTGAACATCCTGTGCCGGGCGGCGGTAAGGGAAATGATTGGACGTATGCGTACGAAGAAAACACCAACCAGATATCCCATCCGGTCTGGGTCGGCGAGAACCACATATTAGCGTGGTCCACCCGCGGGGAGCGCAGTCGATATCACCTCTACACCGACCAGTCCTCTGACGTTGAGGAAATAGGTGGTGACACTCTACAACAAAATGGGCATTTCACGATTAGCCCAAACAGAAAATGGCTACTGAGTGACACCTATCCAGATCCGGGCAACTCTCTTCGTAGACTGTTCTTATTTCATTTGACCGAAAGACGGACCGTTCCACTCGGGGATTTTTTCGCTGATCCGCACCTGGCAAAAGAAGCGCGGTGTGATTTGCATCCACGCTGGCGGCGGGACGGGCAAGCGGTTTGCATTGACTCGGTGCACGAGGGAGATCGACAACTCTACACCATTGACGTCTCACACCTAGTTGACCCCCCTACGTAAAAAGAACGTCAACCTTAGGGAATATTCTGATTGCTTGCCTTAATTGAGCTTGCTGTCTAATCGGGATGAAGCAGCCAGGGGAGGGCGAGACAAAGCAAGCCCAATATACGCGAGAGATGATAAGGCCATCGCGGGGAATACTTCGTGGACCGATGCTCCGTATGGTGAGAAGTCCCACACCAAAAGAACGAATGCTCCGAGGAGTAACGAGGCTACGGCTCCAGCACCGGTGCCACGTTTCCAGAATAGTCCGAAGACCACCGCCGGGAAAAAACACGCAGCGTACAAGCTGCCCGAAAACGCTGTGAGTGTAACGATACTAGCTGGCGGGCGTACTGCGAGCAGTGCCGTAATGAGCGCAAAGACTGCAACCCAACGACGAGTTTCCTTAACCACATGTTTTTCATCGACGTTACGAATCACGGAGATGACATCACGTTCCCAGGTCGATGCCATCACAAGTAGAACACTGTCAAGTGAGGACATGGCAGCAGCTAACATAGCAACAAGCACAAAAGCTGCCGGTAATGCCGGGAGGATATCAGCATTGCCTAGGAGTGTAGGTACAACGAGATCAGAGTCGGTGAGGCCACTGCCCAATACACCGTGGGCGTATAGGCCGATTGGCATGAGAATCGTATAGACCACGAGGAACGCTGCAGTTGACGCAAACAACCCGACCCGAACGGCGCGTTTGTCTGCTAGCGCGTAGAACCTCGAAAGCTGGCGCGGATCTACGATGAACTTGAGTGTCCCTGCCACAATGATGCCGATGAGGACTGGAAAAGGCATCGCAGCGTCCCATCGGAACAGTTCAGACGTCAGTTCCGCGTCTCGGATACTTTCAATTGCTCCGATCCCGCCCGCGCTATTTACGGTGCCCCAGAACAGCAGTATCGCGGCGAACACCATCACCACGCCTTGAACCGCGTCCGTCTTAACCACCGAAATGAAACCTCCGACAGCGGTGTAGAGCATGACGACGACAAAGACAAACCAGATTGCTGCTACGTATGGGATATCCAGAAAAATCTCCAGGAGACTCCCAACTCCTTTAAAGACCGCAATCATGTATAAAAAGCTTGCGGAGATCACGATCAGTGCTGCCAATGAGCGGGCTATATTGCTCTCAAATCGGAACCCCACATAGTCTGCTAGGGTGACGGAATCGACTGCTCCCGTGAATGCGCGGAGTCGTGGGGCGATCCATAACCATGCCGATAGCGAGAACACAACAACAATAGGGGCTAACAGCAGCCAAGGTGCACCGTAGGTATATGCCTGGCCCGAAAAGCCTACGAAGCTATTGGTACTTGAGTAGGTCGCGAAGAAAGACAGACCAAGGACTGCCCCTCCCATCGACCGTCCGCCGATGTAGTAGTCAGTGCGGCCCTTAGTGCCCCGGCGTCCCTCCAACGCATGCCGGAAAATGAGCGCCCCATAGCCCGCAATAAGGGTGAGCGCGATCCAATGCGCTTGAAGCCAAGCCATTTTCGTTTAGGTGCAGATCTGAGTCGAAGGCCTGCTTAGTTCCTCGACGCGATTCCCTGAACTTCCCAACGTGCCCCGTATAGCAAAGTCCCGGAGCCCACGAATGCACGGGCCGGGAAGTTACCCGTAAAATAGGTGCGATAGACGTTGTTGAAGATGTCATACAGATCGACATCCGAGCAGAAAACCTGCACCGAAACGAGGTCGTCCATTGTGAGGCCCGCAGCTTCGAGCATGCTCTTCATACTTTCCATTACGAGTCGTGCTTCCTCTTCAGCACTTTCTGGGACTTGACCATCTTGCAGGCCAAGTGTGCCTGACAGGAATAAGAGATCGCCCACCCATACAGCACCGCTGAAGGGTGGTGGAGCACCCTCATCGCTCACACTCCTTGGGTTGATGTGCGTGCGTGCTTGGGCAGATAGGGGCGCTGTGATGGCCATCGCCATACCAATAAGAATCACAGTTGATAATGTTTTACGGATCATGGTTTATGGCTCCTAAGAGATCGATTGTAAGTCGGGTTAGGTGTCTCAAGATGCTTTATTTACAGGCCGATAGTGATTGGCCGTCGGTTTTTATCACCATGGCTACTCAGGTTCACCTTCCGGTGAAGTCACGGAGTTTCGTGCGTTTGCAACGATATAGGCATGGATGAGGCGAACTTGATCTGAGTTCAGCAGACCTTCGTATGAAGGCATCCCTTCTACCTCTCGTGTCCCTTCAAGGACGATATTTTCAAAGTTTCGGTGAACGACTGCAGTAGCTCGATGGAGGTTGGGCATAGCACCTTCCGATGCGCCCTGTGCGCCATGACAATTAGCACAATAGCCACTGAAGAGTTCTCCTCCCTGAACTAAGCTCGCCTCATCAGTCGGGAGGTCTAAGTCAGGTGCGAAAAATGGACGCTTGGTGCGAGGCAGAGGCATGGGAGCAGTGCCGTTAAGTGCGAACGTAAATACACGCCCCTTCTGTTCGTATTTGTTTGCCTCTCCATATGGCGCTCTGGTTCGGCCGCGGGCACCTCCCCAACCAGCAGCCACCGAGACATACTGTTGGCCATCGACGGTGTAGGTTATTGGGCCACCGAGGATTCCAATGTTAGTTGCTGTTTCCCAAAGTTGTTCGCCTGTATCTGCGTCGTAGGCAACGAACCGACCGTCACCACCCCCTTGGAAAACGAGGCCTGTCGAGGTCGTCATGGTGCCACCGTTCCAATACCCAGCCAGCTGAACTGACCATCTCGCCTCTTGAGCTTTCGGATCCCATGCTACCAGGTAGCCTGGCGCTTCTTGGCCATCGTACGAGCGGGCTCGGCTCATGTGCCCGAGGTTGTTGACCGCGGGTCCGTAACTGTGATCCTCAATATTAAGTTCAGTATACTCCCATCCCTCAATTTCACTACGCTCGACCCACCCTTCCTGAATGGGAATGTACATGAGCCCCGTCTTGTGATTGAATGATTGTGGCTGCCAGTTATGACCGCCAAGAGCAGCAGGTGTAATCATGGTCCAGTCGAAACCATGAACTGCCTCAACGGCTTCGACAGGACGACCAGTCTCTAAATCGAGGCCTTCTGCCCAGTTAAGTGTGATGTAGGGTTGTCCCGAAAGAAACTCACCGGTCTCCGCGTCAAGTACGTAGAAGAAGCCGTTCTTGGGCGCCTGCATGACTACACGACGCATCTGTCCATCGAACTCGATGCTGCCAACTGTTATTGGTTGAACGGCTGTGTAGTCCCAATGGTCTCCAGGGGTCGTCTGAAAGTGCCACACGTACTCACCAGTTGCGGGTCGGACTGCAAGGATTGAAGCAAGGAAGAGGTTGTCACCTCCACCTGGGCTCCGAAGGTTTCGGGACCATGGTGACCCATTTCCTGTCCCGATGTAGAGAAGGTCCAGTGTAGGATCATAAGCGAAAGCATCCCACGCAGTGCCACCACCGCCTGCGATCCACCACTCGCCACTCCAAGTCTCGGCGGCCATTTCAAGAGCTTCTGACTCAAAGCCATCTGCTGGGTTTCCTGGGACGGTATACGTTCGCCAAACTAATTCACCACTTCTGGCATCGTACGCTGAGACATACCCTCTCACTCCGTACTCAGCCCCCCCGTTTCCAATCACAACCAGCCCTTGTACAACTCGTGGTGCACCGGTGATTGAGTAAGGCTCATCCTGGTTAACCGTGAGAGCCTCCCAAACTGGTTCTCCCGTATCGGCATCAAGTGCGACCAGCCGTCCGTCAATCGTACCTACGAAAATTTTCCCCTCGTACATGGCCACACCGCGGTTCACTACATCGCAACATGCGAGCCGGCCACGGATTCGAGGTACGCCTGGGTCATGACGCCAAATTCTTTCCCCCGTACGGACATCGATTGCGTGAACAACGCTCCACGGTCCACTCGTGTACATTACGCCGCCCGCTACGAGTGGTGTTGCTTCAACACCACCTCGGAGTTCAAAGTCGTAACTCCAGACTAGGCCCAGTTGATCGACGTTTCCCTTGGTGATTTGTTCGAGAGTGCTGTATCGGTCTTCGGCGTAGTTGCCTCCATAGGTCAACCAGTCACCATCCGGCGTTGCACTTTCGAGCACGGCATCATCGACAGCGCTAGCACCTTCTAGGCGCACATCTTCTGGTGTGCTTTGCATTTCGCAAGCTGAAATTGCAATGAGAAAGACTGCGACTAGATAGTGAAAACGCATTAAGATCTCCTAGGTAAACGGCATGGCGCATGGCCGGCTGAAATATAACTATAGCTTTGACGATAAAATTCCCATAACCCTGGTTGGTTTTGGTCGAAGCCCTGAAGTCATGAGGAGGTCGAATGAAGACAGTGGCGGTTATCCTGATCAGCGTTCTTGTCAGCACGGTTCAAGCGCAGGAAAGCGATCACTTTACGGATATGGACGTCTTTGGTCTTGAGTGGGTGGCTAATCCCCAAATCTCGCCCGATGGAGGTTATGTAGCCTACGTCCGGACTTCACTCGATGTGATGCAAGACCGGAAACGATCTGAGATCTGGATTATCGAGTCTGACGGTTCAGACCATCGTCGAGTCGCTGCTGGTAGTTCACCGACATGGTCTCCTGCCGGTGACAAGATGGCTTACGTGAGTGACGGACAGATACACGTCCGATGGATGGATACGGGCGAGACTGCGACACTCACCCAGTTGCTCAAATCGCCAAGGGCGATTTCATGGTCACCGGACGGACAATACATCGCTTTCAATATGTTAGTGCCGTATCCGGCTCCAAGCCTTATCGATCCACCTAGCCCTCCCCCAAACGCAACCTGGGCCGACCCGCCAATCATGGAAGATCGATTTAAGAACCGTCAGGATGGCGTAGGCTATCTTGATTTTGGTTATGATCACCTGTTCGTCGTATCGGTGGAAGGTGGTACAGCTGTTCAGGTAACTAGTGGTGATTACCAACACAGTGGTGGGGCGGCATGGACACCTGACAGTAGGCACCTTGTCTTCTCATCGAATCGCAACGAAGACGCCGTACACGACTACCGGAATTCTGAACTGTACATGGTTTCAATCGTCGACCGAAGCGTTGTCAGGTTAACAGAGAGGGCAGGCCCTGATCACAGTCCAGTTGTTTCGCCCGATGGCCAGCACATTGCGTTCTTGGGTTTCGATGATCGTATTCGCACCTATCAGGTCACGCGGCTGCACGTGATGGATCTTGATGGAGGCAACAAGCGAGTGCTCACATCTGATCTCGACCGGAGCGTATCGAGTCCTGTGTGGTCAACTGATGGGGATGGAATTTACTTCCAGTATGATAGCGAAGGGAACTCAAAGATCGCTTTCATCGATCTCGACGGCGACGTCGAAATCTTGGCTCATAATGTTGGTGGAACCTCTTACGGCCGACCGTACGGAGGGGGATCGTTTAGTGTGGCTAGCGATGAGCGTTTTGCATTCAACCAAACACGTCCTGAATACCCGGGTGAGTTAGCAGTTGGGTTCAGAGGTGGCTCGGCGCCTCGACGCATCACGAATTTGAATGACGATCTGCTCGCCGGAAAACGACTTGGTCAAGTTGAGGAGATTTGGTGGGAGTCATCTTTTGACCAACGTCCTATCCAAGGTTGGATAGTAAAGCCTCCCGACTTTAATCCCGATCAGCGCTATCCGCTCATTCTTGAGATTCACGGAGGACCCGTATCGAACTACGGCGATCGTTTCTCTGCTGAAATGCAATTGTTGGCGTCGTCAGGGTACGTTGTTCTCTACTCCAACCCCAGAGGTAGCACGAGCTACGGGGAAGAATTTGGAGATCTGTTGTACCATAACTATCCCGGGAATGACTATGATGACTTGATGTCTGGAGTAGATGCGGTCATAGATCTCGGCTATATCGATGAGGATAATCTGTTCGTAACGGGCGGGAGTGCTGGTGGAATCATGTCAGCTTGGATCATTGGCAAAACCGATCGATTTCGGGCTGCGGCAGCTCAAAAACCGGTGGTGAATTGGTACAGTAAAGTGCTGACTGCGGACAACTGGTATGGGTATTTCAACTCTCGATATGAAGGGCTTCCTTGGGAGGACCCTGAAAACTACCTCAAGTTCTCACCCATTTCGTTGGTAGGTAATGTCACGACACCCACGCTTATAATTACAGGAGAAGAAGATCTTCGTACCCCTCTGTCCGAGTCGTATCAACTCTTTCATGCACTGAAGCTCAGGAAGATCGATACGGCAGTAGTGCGTTTGCCGGGAGCCTCTCACGATATGAGTCGTCGACCGAGTCAGCTTATTGCGAAAGTTGCTAACATTGTGGCTTGGTTTGACCGGTACCGTGGGCAGAAGGTGACAAGTTGAATCTTCGAGCTCCGAGCGAGGTGTTTGCGTGACCACTGGGCTACAGCGTCAACCGTTATCAGGTATTCGCGTAATTGCATTGGAGCAATACGTGTCGGCACCATACTGCACCCTACTTCTCGCTGACGCTGGGGCAGAAGTGATTAAAATCGAGCGCCCTCAACAGGGTGATCCCCGTCGTGCGATTCCTCCATTTGCTGAAAATAACGGGAAGAAGATGGGGGCTGGGTTTATGGCCTATAACCGAAATAAGAAGAGTGTTGCTCTCGATCTTAAAAATCCATCTGGACGGGCCGTATACCGTGATCTCGTGGCCACCGCTGACGTCGTTGTTGAGAACCTCCGTCCCGGATCTGTGGATCGGATCAAAATCGGGTACGATGATTTGTCTCCGTCTAATCCGGGCCTGATATATGCCGTAATCTCTGGGTTTGGCCGAATGCCGGGTCGTGAGGGCCCATATAGTCACCTCCCATCGTTTGACATTGTTGCAGAAGCGATGGGAGGGGTTATGCATGGGGTTGGGTTTGCGGACAAACCGCCATCTCCTACGGTATACGGTATGCCCGATATTTTTTCTGGGCTCGCTGCTTCTTATGGTATAACGATGGCGCTTGTGAGTCGGGCAACGACTGGGCGCGGGCAATTTGTCGACTCATCAATGTACGACAACATGATCTCTCTTAACGAACGCATGGTCTCTTTGCATTCGATAACAGGGAAGGCACCTGAACGCGGTCGGCCCAGAGGTTTATATCCGCGCGGGGCGTTCGCGACCATCGATGGGTTTATCGCTTTCACCGTTCCTAATGAAGAGATGTGGCGAAGGGTCTGCAAAGTGATGAGCCGGCCTGACTTGGTCGATGACCCTCGTACATGCAGTGGCCCTGCTCGGATTGAAAATCGGGATTTCCTTGATCCGATCGTCGAAACCTTTTTCAAAGAGATCACGCGAAAAGATGCGGTTTCCCGCCTGAACAAAGTTGGAGTTCCTGCGGGGCCAGTCCAAACTGCGGAGGATTTGTTTATGTGCCCTCAGCTCGAAGCGCGTGGATCTCTCATGTCAGTTGAGTATCCCGGCTTGGGAGAATTTCAGTTTGCTCGCACACCGCTCCAAATGTCTGAGTCGCCAGAAATACCGAATCGACCGGCTCCTGAACTGGGAGAGCATACTCAAGAAGTCTTAATGGAAGTTTTGGGCTATTCGGAAGATGACATAACTCGGCTCTCCGAAAATCAGATCATTAAGTAGGCGAGTCTCCCCCTTTGATCGGTGGAGGGAATTTGGAAAACTTTTTTACTCGCCATTTCATACAACGGGACAGATTTCATCAGGTGCGCATAATAAGTCTATCAGTTCAAGACCAAGTCGGTTTAGCTCATGATTCACCGCTGCCAGATCTGTTGCCCAGACTTCTTGGAGCTGGTCTGTGTAGGTGCCTAACTCCGCAACTAGGATCTCAAGTATCTCGGACATCTGATTTCCTGGGCGTCCATCCCCTTGTTCGGCCATGGACATCAGGTTGGCGAGTCGGTTGTTGACCTTGATCGGGAAATTAAGTGGGTCCTGTCCGCTACGGTTTCGTACCTGGTAGATGTCTGCCTCCACTATGGAGGCGTTATCCTCTAACCTCGCCGCAGCGGAAAGAAGTTGTGCATCGTCCGATTCCTGCAAGCGCGCCTCAAGTTCTGCCTTCACCCTGCGGATAGTGATTACTGCTTCATTGGCCTCATTCACCTTAGCCAAAATTGTGCTTGAGAACTCATATTGTGCCTGGAGATCATCGTCAGTTACGTCTGTGATCCAGGGGTTGCGATCGATTCTAATGGGTGCTGTTTCAATTTGGTCATCGGCGGTTAGGCGGGCGGTGTAGTTTCCCGGAGGTAACGCCGGCGCAACGTTCCGGACTCCCCATAAGATCATCCCTGGAAACACCTTGAATCCATCCCCCCGAAGATCCCACGTGAGCTGGTGTATCCCTGCTTTGAGTGGCACCGTAGGACCTCTCTGGTAGCGCGCCTCTGGCCCTGGGGTGGCTGTCGAATCCGTCGTGGTCGTATCGGCTGCAAAGGTACGCACCACTTCGCCATGAGCATCGACGATTTCCACACGTGCGAACGTCGGCTTTTCCTTGAAGAACCAACTCAAGGTGACCCCACGTCCGGATCGGATGCCGGGTGGTGGGGCGAACAATCTTACAGCCACCTCGGAAAGGTCAGGGGTCAACTGTCTCAGGGGTGTAATGTTATCGAGTATCCAGAAAGAACGTCCATGCGTAGCGATGACTAATTCATTGTCTTCGACAATAAGATCAGAAATAGGTACGTCCGGGAGGCCGTTATTCAGTCCCCGCCACTGAGCACCGTCATCAAAAGAAACATAGACGCCATGCTGCGTCCCAGCGTACAGTAGTCCCGGTCGGGTCGGATCTTCTCGAATAGTGTGGACGTAGGCGTCCTTGCGGATACCAGTAACGATCTTTGTCCAGGTC
>Ga0310344_10000785_pt1 | contig 24654 bp, 17 predicted proteins | sample HC15DNA20200_MG_FD_203801 | JGI IMG/M metagenome (GOLD analysis project Ga0310344, IMG submission 203801) | Marine microbial communities from station ALOHA, North Pacific Subtropical Gyre - HC15-DNA-20-200_MG | ecosystem: Environmental > Aquatic > Marine > Oceanic | place: Pacific Ocean: North...
GGCGTGTCCGGAAGGGCATCTTTCAGTCAGGAAATGCGCGTAGCCGCCTGCCGCGACACATCTTAACCAATGGCGGCTGTCGTGGGGCATCCTCGACCGATAGAAGGCAGCAAGAGCTGGGTTATCAGTCGTTCGCGCCCCGTTGTCGGGCAGCCTTATCATCATCACGACGAAGAAAGCGCCTTGTCAGCGCCATCGTGAGAAGCTGATCCCACCAGCAAAGCGCTACAATTGCGGGTAACGCGATTAGTAACCAGAGAAGCGTCATCAATGTCCCTGATCCGGCACTCGAGTCGATTACAGAGCTTACGGCTGTTGCCTGATGATGCAAGTGTCTTGAAAAGAGGCAGGAATCCGCGTCGTGTCCGGAAAGGCCGATTATGACGCAGGGAGGGCGAGAGTCGCCGTCGGCACGCCGGTGCTAGGGACAGTGACGCCCTCATTCCGGACATTCAGGGGCTTGGGTTGCGGTGTCTGAACCCGCCGTTCATTCACATTCGCCGCGGGGCGCTTGAAAGACGAGGGCTGGGACATTTTAGCCGTTAACCGGCGACGTGGCGAACGGCGGATCTTATCAAATGCCGACGTTCAGCGATTGCACCTCTGGTCTCATGGGCCGACCGACCCCGACCGCTTGTTCTCTGGCAGGTTCCGGGCGAGCCGAGTCGCCTTGCTGACATTCGTTCACCGGGTCGTCGTGTTCGGGAAGACCCAGTTACGGACCCTTACCCGCCAAAAAAGACTGTAGGATCCAGTGCGGCTTTCCGATCGGTGTAATCCGTTTCGCTTAGACTTGAATGAAACCGGTGATCAGGTCGCGCTCGCTTTGCTCCAAACTGCCCCGAGTCCGATCGGACATGAAGCCGGTTGCATCTAGCGGTATCGAACTGACATGCTTCCCTTAGGAGGGAATATCGAGATGGACGTAGTGTTTGGCCTTTGGGCAGATGGCGGCGCCAGCCCCGATCACGGCGGCGAGGGGCCCGGGGCGCTAGGCCAGCCGGTCGTAGGCCCGGTAGGTCTTGTCGATATCCTTGAGACGGCCGTGAGCTTGGGCGGTCCGCGTTGCCCCCAGGTGGTACGGATCGCTGCATTCCAGTCGACTCTTGAAGCGCTCGAAGGCGACTATTTTTGGTCTCGCTCGCTCGCCATGGATCCCTGGGCTACGGCGCGAACCCTCCTTGGCTGGCGCGACGAGCTCGTCGGCCTCGGATGGCGTGGCGACGCAACCTGGTCTGGCGAACGGCTTACCCAGCTTGCCATCGCCTCCACATCGGCGACGGATCTCGCTCCCGGCCTTGCTGATCGCATCGCCGCCGTTCTCGCTAAGCTTGGCGGATCGACCACCTCGCCGATCACTCGCCTCCGTCTGATCGATTCCGCTCACCTGCTCCCATCTCCGCTACGTCGCGTTGTGGAGCGGCTGCGAGCCCTCGGTTGCATCGTGGAGGACGTGGGGATCAGTACCGCTGCCGCGCCAGCCACATCGCTCGGCCGTCTGCAGAGGTGGATCGTCGATGGCATCGTACCCGAGCCCGGTGCTGACGGCTCCGTGACCTTGGCAGCCTCGGCAAGCGAGCCCCTCGCGGCCGAAGTACTGGGTCAGTGGTTCGCCGGTCAGGACGGCGAGGTGGCGCTGGTCGCGCAGGAGGGTGATACAGATCTCCTCGACCACGGGCTGAGTGCAAGCGGTCAACCGCGTGCTGGCCGGAGCCGGTCGTCGATCCACCGTGGTTCCCTTCAGCTCTTGCTGCTGGCCTTCAGAGGGTCTTGGGCACCCTTCGATCCTCAGGCGCTGATGGAGCTGCTGATCTTCCCGGCCTCCCCCATCGCCCCGCGCGCGGCACGGCGGCTCGCCTCTGCCCTCGAACAGGCGCCCGGGCGCGGCGGCCCCGAATGGATTGAAGCTTGGGAAGCGATCGCCGCCGCCGAGCGCGAGTATGCTGAGGGCGACGCTGACGCTCTCGCCGCCGTCGAGCCCAGGCTGGCGCGGTGGCGGGAGTGGACTGAGCTGGAAATGGGGGATGCGGCCTCCGGGATGCCGCTCGCCCAGGCGCTCGGCATCTGCGAGCGCGTAACCGCATGGGCGGTCCGCCGCTACGCTGCCACCGGCGATCTGCTCTATGCCTCGACGTCAACATTGTCGGGCGAGGTGCGCGCGGCGCTCGCAGCGCTTGGCCGAGATCTTGTGCCGCGTCTCCTGGTCGAGCGGGTGATAGACCAAGCGTTGGACCTAGGGCACCCGAACCCCGGCTCACAGGCTGAGGCCGCGCGATGGCGCAGCGTCCCCCATCCGGGTGCGATTTGGGCGCCGAGGGACGCGGTGGTCTGGTGGAATTTTACCACGACCCGCGAGGGCGCCTCGCGCTCGCCGTGGACCGAAGCTGAGCGGCAGGAGCTCGCGGCCGCAGGCTGTCCCGCCGACGACGTGACACTGGCCGCCCGAGCCGCGAGCGCCGCCTGGGAGCGATCGGTCATGAACGCGCGCGAGCGTATCGTCTTCGTCTCGGGCGGGCCGGGTTGTGAGGCGGACGAGATGGCGCATCCACTCGCCCATCGCCTGAAACCGGCGCTGGACCGTGTCGCGTCGCAGGTTTCCCTCGAGGCAGCGTTGCGCGGGCCGACACTCGAACTCGCGGGTACGACCATCGGGCGCCGGGCCATCGAGCCGCGAGCATTGCCCGTTGCGCAATTCGCCTGGTCCGTGCCCAGTGGGTTTTCGGCGCGAGTTGCCGACACGGCGGAGTCCGCGACGTCGCTGGAGAATCTCTTCTCCTGTCAGCTTATGTGGGCCCTGCGGCATGTGGCTCGGCTCCGTCCCGGCCGCGTCCGCTCGATTCCCGATGCCAATCAGCTGCTGGGGAATCTCGCTCACGCGATCGCTCGCGAGGTGTTCGCGCCCGGCGATCCGCCCGGTCCAGCAGAGGCTGAACGGCGCACAGCCGATCTTCTCGAGGGGCGTATCGATCAGTTGGCAGCGCCGCTCCGACACCCGGAGTTCGCCGAAGAGCTGAACTCGGCGCGGCGAAGACTTCCTGCGGCCATGGCCAGTCTCGCTAGCTGCCTCGCGGAGAACGGTCTGACGGTAGAGGCGACCGAGCAGCAGGTCAGCGGTACCTTCGAGACCCTGCTCGCGATGCAAGGGTCAGTCGACCTCGTCGCCCGTGACCGCGCCGGAAACGCCGTAATCGTGGACCTCAAGTGGACGCGGAGCGACCGTTCGCGTGTCGATGAGCTTGTGAAGGGCCGTGCAGTTCAGCTCGCGACCTACGGTGCGCTGGTCGCCGGCGACGAACCCTACCGAGCCGGCTACTTCCTGTTGAACCAGCGGCAATTCCTGACCTTGGTGGGCAGCGGCCTCGTTGGGCGGCCCGTCGACGGGGCACGCTCCTTTCCCGAAACCTGGGCCGCGATTCTCGCGGGTTGGCGGACGTGGCGGGCGGGCGCGGAGGCAGGGACGATTCTCGCGACGGGCGTCCAGGGTGTCGAGGACAGTATTCCCGCCGAACTTGGCATCACCCGCGATGTGCACTGCGGCTGGTGCGACTATGCAACGCTGTGCCGTGTCAGGGGGCTCGCATGACGGAGGTTGGCGTACAGAACAGGGTCGACACGATCATCGCGAGCGCCGGCACCGGCAAGACCTACCGCTTGGTCGAAGAGATCGTGGCGGAGGTTATGAGCGGCGTACCGCCGCACCGCGTCCTCGCGACCACCTTCACCAAGCGTGCCGCGGCCGAGCTCTCGGGACGTATCCGGGCCCGGTTGATCGAAGGCGGCCGCGCAGATCTCGCGGCCGCCATGCTTTCGGCGCGCATTGGCACCGTGAACTCGGTCTGCGGATCGCTGATCGCGGAGTTCGCCTTCGAACTCGGGAGGTCCCCGGTCGCTGAGGTCATTGCCGAAGATCGCCAGGCAGCGGTGTTTTCGCGCGCTATAGGCGCCGTGATCGAGGAGAGCGGCCCGGCGATTGCGCAGGTTGCCGAGCGCTTCGGCCTGCAGGCGCGCAGCTATACGATGCACGGCAGGACAGTCAGAGGATGGCATGATGAGGTCAGGCGCGCCGTGGACCTTGCGCGCTCAAATGGCATATCCGCCGACAGGCTCGCGCATTGCGCCGAGCGCTCGGCAGCGAGCCTTGTCGCGCTCTTGCCCGCGGCGGCGGCGGGCGAGACGGGCGACGCCCTCGATCAAGCGCTCCGCCTGGCGCTCGAGGCGTGCATGGTCGAGGTCGAGCGTGGCCGTGCCGGTCTAAAGGCCACGACGCTCTCCAAGGACGTCCCCGTCGTGGAGAAGACCCTGCGGACGGTGGCTTCAGGCGACAGGCTGCCCTGGTCGGACTGGGCGCGGCTCACCAAGCTCGGCGCCACCAAGGCGGACGCAGGCCTGTTCACGGCGGTGATCGCCGCTGCGGCTGCCCATCCTCGTCATCCCGCGCTGAGAGCTGACATCCAGCGCTATCTGGAACTAGTGTTCGACTGCGCAGCGCGGTGCATGGAGGCGTACGCTGTGCACAAGCGTGCGCGAGGATTGCTCGACTTCGTCGACCAGGAAATGCTTGCGCTCGAAATCATCTCCGATCCGGCGAACGGGCCGCGACTGCGCGAGCTGATCGGTGCCGTTTTCGTCGATGAGTTTCAGGATTCCAGCCCGATCCAGATCGCCATTTTCACCGCGCTTTCGCGCATTGCCGGCCGCAATCTCTGGGTCGGTGATCCGAAGCAGTCGATCTATGGTTTCCGCGACGCCGACCCGGCGCTCACCACGGCGGCGGCGGCGGCGATCACCGCAGCATCGGGCGGCGGGGTGGCATATCTGCGCCGCTCCTTCCGGACACGGCCGCAACTGGCGGACTTCGTGAACGCCGCGATTGCCCCGAACATGCTGCGGGTCGGCATGGCCGAGGAGGAGATCTGCTTCGAGGGATGCGCACGGACTGAGGATCCCGCATTCCCGGCCGCCCTTTCCTTCCTTCCGATGACGGGCAAGCGGAAGGACGAGCGCACGGCGATGCTCGCCAGCAGGATCGCCGGCCTGCTCGCCGACCCCACCGGTTGGCCGGTCACCGAACGGAGTGGTGCGACGCGCGGTGCGCGCGGCGGTGACGTGGCGGTGCTTTGCCGCAGTAATGCGCAAGTCAGCGATCTCGCGGCGGCGCTCGCGGCGCACGGCGTCCGTGTCGCCGTCGAGCGCTCGGGACTTCTCGATCAACCCGAGATCGAGTTCGCGCTCTCCGCGTTCCGCTGGATCGCCGACGGCAGCGACACGCTCGCGCTCGCGGAGCTTGCCCGTCTCGGCACAGACGGCGAAGGCTGGTTCGCCGCCGTTTTCGAAGCCGACGCACGCGCGGGCCTCGTCGCCCAGCTCCCGTTCGCCGAAGCGCTCTCGGCGATCCGCGAGCGTGCGCCGCAATTGACGCCAGCCGAAGTGCTCGACGCGTTGCTTCACGCAGACACTGTCCTCGACACGATCCTGCGCTGGGGCGAGGCCGAGCAACGCCTGCAGAATCTTGAGGCACTCAGGGGTTTGGTCGAGGGCTATCAAGAGGAACAGCGCGCGGAGCGTCAGGCCGCCACGCTGGCCGGCGCCTGCGCATGGATCGCGGACCGCGACGATGCACGCCAGCCCGAGAGCACGCATCCCGACGCGGTCAATATCATGACCTACCACGGTGCAAAGGGCCTCGAATGGCCCGTCGTGGTCCTCACCGAGCTCGACGCGCCGGCGCGCGGGTCACCGTTCGGGCTGACTGCCGAGGATGAAGGTTCACCCGATTGGGACGCTCCACTTGCTCGACGGGTGCTGCGTTACTGGCCCTGGCCCTATGGCGAGCAGCAAAAGGACGTCGATCTCGATGTGAGCGCTCCGGTGAGCCCGCAGGGGATCGCCGCGATCGCCGCCGAACGGCTGGAGCGCACGCGCCTGCTCTACGTCGGCATGACGCGCGCGCGCGACCATCTCGTGCTTGCCACGACCGGTGGCGCCCTGCCGTGGCTCGACGAGCTTACGGACGACGCGGGTTCGCCTCTCATCGCGGACGTAGGCGCGGCGGTGACCGTCGCCGCCGAGCGCTTCGCGGCACGGCCCTGCGCCGAGGTGCTGCAGCCTGCCGCGGATACAGCGGAAACCGTGATCGAGTACGGCCGTCCCACGACGGCGCGTGTCGCGCATCCGCCGCTACGGCTACGGCCGAGTGACGCGGTCCTGAGGGATGCCGGGGTGGTCGTAACGGGCAAGGATGGGCTCGGCGCGCGTATCCCGCTGGTAGGCAATCCGGATCTGCAGCTGCTTGGCGAGGCGATTCACCGATTCCTCGCTTCCGACGACCCAGGCGCTGGCCTTGAGGTGCGGACGTCCGAGGCGGAGGCCGCGCTTCTGCGCTGGGGCGTGCCCCATGTGGCGCCGGCGGATCTGGTGACCATCGCCGATCGCCTTCACACATTCGTTGGCACGCGGTTCGCGGGCGCGACCGCGCTCCGCGAGTGGCCGGTGCACGCGGAGGACGGCCTGCAGGTGCTATCCGGTCGCCTCGACCTGCTGGTCGATCTCGGCGACGGCTATGCAATCATCGACCATAAGAGCTTCCCCGGCTCGGTCGCGCTCGACGAGGAGCGCCTGCGCGCCTTCGCGGGTCAGGTCTCGGTCTACGCCCGCGCGATCGAGCGCGTCACCGGGCGGACGCGCTTCGAGTATTGGGTGCACCAGCCGATCGCCGCGGTCATGACACGGATCGAGATCCGCTGACCCTGGGATTGGGCGATCGGCGTCTGTCGCACTCAGGCCGCTGTGCGCGTCGTGGACGCCGCGCAGCCGACCGGGCAGCTGGAATTGGGGGCGACGGGCATCGCGCCATAGCTCCAGCCCTCTGGACGCAGTGCGTTGATAAAGGCCTGCTGGTCGGCAAGCGCCGGTCCCTCGAGGCCGAGCGACCGAAGCCAACGTGCGACGAGCAACAGGCCTGACAGGAGGGACACGAACGCGGCGGTCGGGATGGGTCCGGTCGGGGACGCCGCGGCGGGGTGCAGGCACCCGACACAAGCCTGGCCCGGCGTATGGGACGAGACCAGCACGGCGAACCCCTCCGTCGCGCCGACCCCCAGCCAGTATGGCGCCGCCGCCTGCACCGCCCAACGGGACGGAATGTCGTCGACGCCCACCAGCACAATAGGCGCTACCGGCATGCCCATGACGTAGCGGACGGGCTCGGGATCGATGGCAATACCTTTCGCGCGACGCGCGAGGTCCGTCACCTTGGCGATCTCCAGTGCGCTGCGCACCAGCAGCGCGTTCCGATTGAGGTTACTGAGCGCGGACACATCGTCGTCGAGCACTCGGCCGCTGCCGACCACCCCCGGTAGCCTGGCCAAAGCGAATAGCGCCGCGTTCGCGATTGCGCCGCCGCTGACAAGGTCGAAGTGCGGGAGCGAAATAGTCTTCGGCGTGTTCTCCGGCGCCAACGCGAAGGTGGCGTCTGCGGTTTCCGCATAAAGCTCATCAAAATAGTCGCGGGCGCGCGCATGGTTGGCGAGCCGCCGCATCGCGATCCGGAACGCCTCCGAGGCGACCAGCACACCGGCGCAGATGCCGCCCAGCGGCCAGTCCGACCCGGACCAACCGGCGCTTTGCGGCGCGATCCGCCCCCACCAATCACCCGCGTCGATCGCGATGCGACGGGTAGACCCGATGCTCGTGGCGACCGTGCCAATCGTGACCGCGAGGTCAGTATTCGGCGGGGCTCCTCGGGCGATCGAGCAGCCGGGCAGCAGGTCCTGGCCCACCGCGACGATGGCGTCGATCAGGCTGCCGGGTTCGAGCGGCGGCTGCGCACCGATGGTGTCGACGTCTGCGCCGTCGATCCATACCTCTTGGCCCGACCGCGCCATGGTCAGTGCTGCGGTGACGAGCGCGGTCTGCCCGGAATGCGTCGCCATCGCGTCGGCGCCCGCGTGGAGCACCACGCGGACGGAAGTCAGCGCATCGACCAAGGCTCTGTTGGGGACCGAGGCGTCGAGGTCGGTCCGCATGAGGAGGAGGGTGCGCGAAAGTGCTTCGTTGAGTGACATCAGATGAGCTCCAGATGGTCTTTGATAGGCACCTCGCGCCAGCGCCCGTCGTCATCGAGGCGCGCCAGGAACGCGCTGTCGAATCCGGTTGGGCCGAGTGCGAAGCGGGGGATGACGAGGCTGAGGAAGCCGGGTACCGCGAGGATCGGGAAGGCGTCGTCGGTCGCCGAGTGGTAGGCGGCGCCAGGGTGGGTGTGCACCTGGACACGGACGCCTTCCCCGGCATCCGCCAGCGATTTCCAGAACGATGTTAGCCAGCTGTCCTCGAGCGTGAACCCGACGGCGCTGGCGCTGTGCTTGGGATGGACCACGCGGGTCACGCGCTCCGGATCGGACCAGGGTCCGACCCAGAGCGCCTGGCATTCGCGACGACCGCCCCCGCAGGAGCGGAGGCGGTCGAAGGTCTCGTCGAACACATGCCGTGGCAGAAGCGTCGGCATGTCAGCCGCCCTGCACCGTGCGGGGCCGCAGCTGCAGGTGGGCGCCAGGCTGGACGCCCTCCTGCGCGATGGTATGCGTCGGCTCGAGCACCCGTCCCGACGCCGCATCCACCAAGACAAGGTCACCCCCCGGATTGCCGAACTGAGGTCTCACAGTTTCGATCAGCGCCGCGATCGTCTCGCCCGGCGTCACCTGCACGGTGCGGACGATACCATTGTAGCTGACGGCGATGTCGAAGCCCGCCGGCGGGTGGGGCGGGCCGGCAACGAAACGCTCGACACCCGGCTTGGCCAGGTCGACCATGCCGTCGCGCGGGACCGGAACGTCGGCTCCGCCCGGCACGTCGATGTAGAGCGCCTCACCCTCCGCCAGGTCGGCGAGCGCGTAGAGGTCGTGCCCGCTGATGTCGGGGCGGCCCCAGAGCATGTCGCGGCCGAGCAGGAACGCACGCTGCAGCACGTCGGTGCGAAAGGCCACGACGCGCTCGATGCCGCGGCCGCGAAGGTCCATCGGCTCGTCGAGGCGGATGTCCTCCATGGCGCCGCCTGGCAGGATCGCGATCAGCGCATACTGCTCGACGTCGCGGACGCCGGCGCGCTCCAGGATCTGGCGCCCGACGGGCACCGGGTCCGCGAACACCAGCTGACGGAACGTCAGGCCGCCATCGCCATAGTTGAGGCGGTAGTCGGTGGTGTGGTTCAGCTCGACGCCGTCGTCCCGCATGGGACCGTCGGCGCCGCTCTCGATCTTTTCATAGTCCATCTTCGAAGCTCCAATGCGAACCCTTCCGGGGGTCCTGCACGGTCAATCGAAGCCACCTGTTGGATCGGAAAAGCGCTGGCCGTCTGTCGGCTCGCAAGGTGTTATTAGATCGTTACCATAGCGGCGCCCGCGGGCAGTGCATCGCAGATCATCAGCGCCGGGCAGTTCCCACAGCTGCGGGGTCCAGCGTTGTCGAGCTTGGGGAAGGAGCCGGCTCGGATGCCTGCCAAGGCCGCGGCGGTGATACGCTGGAAGTGGCCCTCAGCGCCCTTTTTGGGAGCAACTGTGACTCGGCGCCGGTCGGCCAGATTGAGCATCTCGACGCGCGAGCCCGACATACGCGTCATCGCGGCCACCACGGCCGCGCGCACGTCAATCGCCTCTTCCGCCTTACTACGTTGGTGGCCGGTCTGGACGATCCATAGGACGGCCGAGCCGTTCTCGTCGAGGATCTCGTGGGCATCGATCTCGACGATGTCGATCCCGACCCCGATCGCGGCTGCCGTGTGGCTGGCGGCCGCGAGGGTTCGGCGCTCGCCTCCGTAGAATGCGACGAGCTCGACCGCGAGCTGCACGAAATCGGCGTAATAGCCATGCTCGGAAAGCTCCGGAACGTCGCATGCAGCGCGCGTCAAACGCTCGAGCTCCACCTCACTCGGTGTGGTCGGACCCGCGGCGATGTCGCGACATACCCTCCTTACGATGTCATGTACCAACCCGTAGGTGGTGCGGTCGGTCGCTCCGCCTGTACGTAAGAGCTGCATATAGAGGAAACGCCTGGGACACTTGCGGTAAGTCTCGATTCTCCATCCTGCGAGGCTGAGCGTCGCCGGCACCGTTATGGGGACGGCAATCGCGTCCGCAGGAACCGACGGCTCACGCGACGGCGCTGCTTCGCGCGAGGTAAGCCGACCTGCGAGGCGCGCGACGTAGGAGGATTCGGCGCGCGGCTTACGGTCCTTCTTTTCGGAGCAGCGGTAGAGCCGGAGCCGGTCCCGAGCCCTCGACGTCGCGACGTAGAGCAGGCAGTCCTGTTCCTCCTCGTGGCTGATCGCGAGCTCTTCGGTGACGGAACCCCGGGCGAATTCGATCATGCCGTCCGGTGGAGGACAGGCCGGGCGACCGTAGTGAGCGGCTTTGGGCATGGTGTCAGCGTTGAGACCCGGCAGGTGGACGGACGGGAACTCAAGCCCCTTCGCGCCGTGGATCGTCAGGAGGCGGACCGCGTCGATCCCTGAGGCAGCCGCCGGCAGGTGACGCAAATCGCGGTCGTCGCCTAAGCGAAGCAGGCGCCGGACACGCCGCAGTAATGCCGGGATGGCCGGCTTCTCGCGTGCGCCGACCGCCTTCACGAAGTTCATGAACTGCCAGACCGCGATCGCCTGGGAGCGGTCCGCAGCGGAGGTTCCCGCCGCGAGGCGCGCTGCGATCGACGACCGATCGAGCAAGATGCCAGCCAGCGCATACCAGGGGTTACTCGCATATCCGACCTCGGACAGCGCGTGTGCAAGCGACGCCAGCGGAGCCGCCGCCGACGGACAGAGCGCCGCGGCCTTGTCGGCATCCAGCAGCGCGTTTGAGCCGCCTGCGGCGAGGCTCTTCAGCGCGGTCGTCGTCTCGATGACCTGTTGAAGGTCCATACGGAATTCCGGCATGCACGCTACGCGCACGAGGCCCGCGCCCCACGGATCGGTGGTCAGCGACAAGAGGCAGAGTAGGTCCTTGATCTCGGGCCGTTCGAAGATGCTGCCAAGAAAGAGCACCGGAACGCCGAGCGCTTCGAGACCACGCCCGATGACGGCGAGGCGGTCGTTGCCGGTCACCAGCACACAATGGTCTCGGTAGCGTCCACCCGCCGCGACGTCGGCGAGGATTTCGTCCGCGATAACGGGAGCGAGACATGCGTTCTCGCGGACCACGATCAACTCGGGCGTAATACCGGAAGGGCCGCGCACCGACGTCAGCGGCTCGAACGGCTGCGGCTCTGGATCGCCTTCGCCCCGGACCGGCGTCATGCCTTGCCCGAGGTGGGTGAACAGTTGCACGACCTCCTCCGTCGAACGGTAGTTCTCGATCAGGTCTCCATGCTCGGCACCGGGGAAGTCACGGGCGAACAGCGCCACGTTGCGAGAGGAGGCCCCGCGGAAGCGGTAGATCGACTGCCGCGCATCACCGACGACCCAGAGTCCCTGGCCGTCGGGCTTCAGCCCCTTTAGCATGCGGACACTAGCGCGGTTCACGTCCTGGTATTCGTCGACAAGGACGTGGGTATACTTGCCCCGGTAATGCGCCTGCGCGGCGGCGTCGTTCTCGAGCAGGTCGACCGCCAACATGACGAGGTCGCCGAAGTCGATGAAGTTGCCGGCGAGCTTGAGCTTCTCATAATGCGCGTAGAAGACCGCGACCTCGGCCGCCCGCTCGGCGCGTTCGACGGCGGCGGCCCGCGCTTCGCCATCGAGTGCGTCCGCTGCGTCACGCATAGCCGCAGCGAGCGATGCGTAGCGCGCGCAGTCGCATAGCTCGTCCTGTGCCCGTGATATCGCATCGAGCATGTCCGATACGAGGGTCGTCGGGTCCTTCATGTCGCGGTGATGCCGCAGGCCGAGCCGCGGAAGCTCGTCCTCTAGCAATTCGACGGCGCTGGCGCGGTCGAGCAGGGTTGGCCGGCGGGTCCGGCCAATTCGGTCGCCGAACGCGTGCAACATGTCGAGACCGAAGCTGTGGAAGGTGCCGATCCACATCGCCGCCAGCGCATCGCCACGCGCACCGGCAATCCGATCGGTTAGTTCGCCGGCAGCCCGGTTAGAGTAGGTGAGAACGAGGATGCGGCGAGGATCGACGCCTTCGGCGAGCAGCGCCGACACCCGCGCCGTGAGCGTCTGCGTCTTGCCGGTGCCGGGACCCGCCTCCAGCAGATAGGCGCATCCGCGGTGGTCTGCCGCCACCTGCTGGCGTTGGTTCAGCGGCTTGCGCAGGCGCGACGCCAAATCGGCTGGGGCTTCAGGGAGGAGCAGGGCGTCGAGCAGCTGCTGGTAGACGACCCCCTTTGTCGCGCCGATCCTGGCGGCGATCGCGGCGGCGCTCATGTCCTTGCTGACGTGCAAGTCCTTGACGAAAGGCCGCGGGAGCAGGAGTTCGCGGGCGAACAGGTCCATTTGCACCTCACGCCGTTGACGCGGGCCATGGGCGACTACCCGCTCCTCACCCTCGGGGGCGGGTTCCGACGAGCGCTCCTGATCTGTGTCGCACGCACCCTCGCCATCGCCGAGCAAGGCGTGTCCGAGTTCGTGGGCGATCAGGAAGGCGCGGTCGAAGTCTGTGCCCTCATCCGTGTAAAGGATGAGGCCGAGCTCCGGATCGTATCTCGCCTGAGCGTTTCCCAGTTGGGTCGCGCCCTTCTGCCTTGGTTCGGCCTCGAAGCCGGCGCGTTCGACCTCGCCGAGGACTAACTCGAGCGGCTTCCACGGATCGGCACCTCGGGCAAGAGCGGCGGCGTGCAGGGCCGCCGCCTCCCGCCGCGAGGTCTCGATCGCATCCATCAATCGTGGTTCTCCATGATCTCAGCCCGGCGCGCGTCGTCCACACGTGCCTCGATCAGCAGCTGTTCGAACGGGACCGGGTCCTTCCGCTCAGGTCGAGCCTCGGACTTGTAGCTGGCTTGTGGGGAAGCACCCCCGATGCTCGCGCGCAGTTCGTCCACCGTGCCGCCGAGCGCCGCGGCCAGGCGGGCCAGCCACTTGCCGGGAATGGTGGACCAGATCGCCAGTCCGTCCTTCACGGCTCCGATCACCCCGCGCGGCACGCCCATCGTTTTAGAGACCCGACCGTAGTCCGCGGGCCTCAGTTCCGCGAACAGGTTGCGCGCTCCCTCTCGTACCGGCCAAGCCTCGAGGACGCGCGCGACGACGGCATCCATCGATGTCCGCGCGGCGTGGTCGAGCGGCGGGGGCTCGTCGGCCGGTGCGCGATGCATCTCGTGTGAAAGGTCGATCAGCTCCAGCGAGTATTGCGGATGGCGCTGCAGGTAGGTCGCAAGCGCGCCGTCCTGACGTGCGTCCATCATGAAGGCCTCGAGCACGGCATCCAGTGTTGGTTCCTCCGCGCTCATTGTCCTGCGCTCCCGATCGCATCCCGCACGGCCTTCAGTGCCGCCATCTTGCGGTTGTATAGCGTCTTGGGCTCAAGCCCGAGTATCTTCGCCATCTCTCCTGGCGGCACGCCTTCCCTCATCATGGTGAGAATCCTGTTTTGTTCCGTCGGTAGCGCGTCAATCGCTTCCCACGCCCTCAATCGGAAATCCTCGTCATTGCCGCGCGCGATGCCGAACAGGTCTTCCTCAGCCTTGGCCTGCTCCACTTCGAGATCGACGCGCGGATCGGAGCCATATTCGACGTAGGTGGGCCTCGGCTTCGTGTCGTCCCGCTTCGGCAGGGTGGTCTTGAGTGCATCGGTGCGCAGCCGTGCGAGTGCGAGGTCGAACACGGCTTCGTAGATGTCGAGCGACTCGTTATAGCCGGACAGGTCCGGGCCGAGCAGCTTGGCGAACCGGTCGACGCCGTATTCGGCCATGGCGAGTTCGACGGTGGTCAACGGCGTTCCGCTGCGACCATGCGGCATCTGCGCCCGCACCCGCTCGAGCAGGAGCCGGCACCACCGTTGGTAGGAACGCTTGTCGCCGCGGCGCGACGCGCGGCGCATCATGAAGACGAGGCATTCGCCGCGGAGCCAGCCGGGATCGCTCCGCCGCGTGATTGCGGCCCGTTCGAGCACCTCGCGTTCGGGGAGCCCAAGGAGGCCTGCCAGCAGCCGCTCCGTCTCCGGCTGGCGCGTGTACAGCGTTTGATCCGGCTTGCGCTTGCGCAGCGGTGGGATGGTCTCGGCGCCCTCCCCATCGTTCTCGGCCATCTTTCCTCCCGTCCGGTACTGTGACCCACCACGGACCGTCACTCAACCGCGAACGTCGCCATTGCGGTGGCACCCGCTTTACATGCCTGTCCTGCGGGTAAAGCGATGGCGGCATTTCCGATCGGAAACCGGGACTCGATTATATTCGCGCGTACTTAGATTTCGGCTTTGTACCCGTCATCCGCGTCTCGCAGCCGGTCCCGCTAAATCAGGAGGGGCGCCTATAGTGGTGACACGCCTCGAACAATGTCTGATCAAGAGGATTGGGAATAACCAGGAAAAGCTCGACGCGTCCGCCGCCAAAATAAAATGGCCGGCGGCAGTCTGGCCAAGCTTATTATGCGCAGGACGTCTATCCATGCAGATCGTCGGACGGCATCGTCTTTATGCCGACGAGAGGCATCGATGGCATCGTCTTCGCTGTCGTTCTGCACTCGATCGAGTCTAATGTGTGCCGATGAACGCGCCAGCCAATCCCAGCCCCGCCCTCGGTAATGATTCGGGCGCCGCAGCCGCGCTGGCCGGCTACGATTACCAGCTCGACGTTTCGATTTTGGCGGCGCTGCGGATCCTTTTCGTCACTAAATCCGCCTCGCGCATCACGCTGGAGCCAGCGAATGCCGATGACATCGAGGTCGAGCTCACAGAAGATGATCCCGGTCATATCGAGACGCGGGCGGAGCTGGGCGTCACCGCCCGGCTCATCATGCAAATAAAGTTGCGCGGCGGAGATCCGTGGTCGCTCGCCGATTTCGAGCGCCTCCTCAAACACGGCAAGCGGCGCACCCCGGCCAAGGACCACCTCGCCGATCCCGATGCTCGGTACCTGCTCGTAACGAATGCCGATGTGTCGGGCGTGGCTCGCAGTCTGCTCGTCGGCGATTTTGAGGAGCAGTCGGAAGGAGACGACTTCCCGGCCTCATTGCGTGACATCCTACCCGACGCGCCGGAGCGGCGAGTTGCCATCTATGCCGGCCTGACGCCAAAGCTGCTCCAATATGAGTTAGAACATATACTGACCGCTATCCTTCGCGTTCCTAAGGATCGGCAGGGAGCATGTCTCAACACACTTCGAGAGGAAGCCAAGGCGCGTATGCGCGGCACCTCGCCGGGGGTCTGGGGTTATAATGATCTGCTAGGCACGGTCCGCTCCCACGGCGGATTTCTTGCGAGCGTCGCGGAGCTCGATGCCTTCGTGGAACCCACCAATTTCCCAGACATGATCCGACAGCTTGAAAAGAAGAACGCGGTGGTTATCGCTGGATCGTCTGGAACCGGCAAAACGCTGGCTGCACGCGCGCTGTGCGATCAGGCGCGTAAGCGCAACGGGGCGCTCGACATAGTCGTGGTCAATCCGAACAGTGACCCTTCGAGCATCCGGCAAATCGTTCAGACGGGACCGAAGCTCTTTTATCTCGAAGATCCTTGGGGGCAAAATAGCCTGCGAACCGGCTCCGAGACGTGGACCGAGCAGCTTCCGCGCATGCTGCGCGACGCCCGTAGCGACAATCAGTTCGTGGTTACGTCGCGAAGCGACATGCTGCGCGGCGCACAAGCCGTCGGCGGCGTTGCTCCATGGTCGATCGAATTGGAAGCCGATCGGTATCTCAACGGTCGCTTCGCCCAGATTTACGATAAGCGCATGGATCTCCTCCCGCCCGAGCTTCAGGCGAAGGCGCTCAGTTTTAGATCCGACGTTCTCCGCGTGCTCGAAAAGCCGCTTGAGCTCGACCTGTTTTTCGCCAACATCCTGTCCGGTCGCGTGGAGGGCGAGAATGACGGGCAATGGCTCCATCGCCTGATCGGTCTCGCTCATCGTGATGCGGTCGAGGGCGTAGTCGACCGCTTCCTGACGCATGCCGACACAACGGGCCAATCTGCCGCGATCTGGGGCGTGCTGGCGGCACGGGGATCGTTCGATCGCACGCAGCTCGTTGCGTTGATGCGGTCCTTACGGCTCGCCGCGCCTGACCTTGCTAATGGTCTGGACAAGCTGATCGACACGATGATCGCTGCACGCCATCTTCGACAGCCGACAACATCGGTCGCCTTCGCGCATCCGAGTGTACGGGCGGGTTTCGAGAGTCATCTGAAGGCTGACTTGTTTCGATATGAGCCGGCTTTTGCAGCGCTGCTGACCGCGCTCACCACCCTCCCGCAACCGCACGTCGAGTGGGGGATGGAGACGGCCGCTCGCCTGATCGACGAAGGGCGCCGGCTCGTCGCCGGCGTCGAAGGCGGTGCTTTCACCTTCGACGTTCCCGCTGCCGCCCAAGCTGCAATCGACGGTTGGCTAGACGCTGCTCTGGTCGATCCATCCGCGGATTTTCCCAAGCTCCTCCAGCTAGCCAGCGACGTAGGCAGTGAGGCTTCCAATCCATCGGAACTGGCCCGTTGGTTGTTGACCAGCGTCCAGCGAGGCGCGGCCTTTTTCATTGACCGATGGAAGGCACCGAACTTCCCCGACGCGTGGTATGATCGAATCTCGCAGGATCCACGCTCCTTTCTGATCGCCGAGCGTTTCGTTCGCGATCAGCTTTCCGACGAACATGGTTCCTATGGCGCCAAATTCCCGTTGGCACTCGACCGCATCGCGACTGGGCTTGAGCCCGCCTATCTTCATGCCGCGCGCCGTCTGGTTGGCATGGGTCACGGCTCGAATATCGAGGCGGTCGTGACCGGCGCGCTACGCGATCTTACGACCTTCAAAGCAGTGTTCGAAGAAGCACTCGACGATCTTGCAGGCGATGATGCCCAGCGTGCGAAAAATGCGGAAAGGTGGCGCCTCATTGCAGACGGCGAGTGCGACTATGGGTTCGAGGAGTATTACACCTCCGGCCATGACGACGATGGCTATGCATCTGGCATCATCGTTGAGCTCTATATCGAAGCCGTCCGTGCGGCCGGCGATTGGAAGGAGCTCGCCGGACATAATCGCGCGTCCGAGTTCGGATATTACTGGGCGCGCGCAATCCGCGACGCGGATGCCACAGCCGCCCCGAGTCTCGAGGAGCTGTCAGCGATGTTCGCTGCAGCTCAGGCGGACGGACATGAGGACGCGGCGTGGGACGCGCTGCGTCAACATTGGCATTCGGAATTCAGAGAGAAACTCAAGCAGGCGCTGATCGCCGGCATTCCAGAGCAAAGCGATAGTCAGGCCGCCATCGCCTGCGCCATGGCCGTCGACCAGAACGTTCTTGCCGAGGCGTTCGCTTCTTCTCCAACCGCCGCCCTGCGCGTTGCCTTCCTCTGCGACCTGATCGCCGCGCGCCGCCGCTATTCCAAGCTCCAGAAGGCCGGAATGGCGAGCCTTATTCGGGCGCTGGATTCCGCTTACCGCGAGGTCGGTTGGGCGCTGCTTCTCGGGCGGTCGCGTGCCGCGATGCTCAGCGATCAAGCGGTTGAAATTTTGCGGCAAGCGGCTGAGACGGCGCGGCCTCGCATCCTCTCGGAGGTCGTCCCGCTCCTGATTGAGGCGGGCGTGATGCCGGTCGAGGCGATTCGCCGATGGTTGAATGAGACCGAGGACAAGGACCTGGCAGAGGCCGCTGCTTCGGCTGCGGTCGAGATCGAGGATCAAGAAGCAATCACGAAGGCCCGTCAGCACGTTCGGGCGAGTGCGCGGGTCGTTGCTATCGAGTTCTTGGTGAGCCGAACTGATCCGCCGTTCCCCGTCGAAATCCTCGCGCTGGCCGGCGATCCTGGCCGACACGTTCGTCAGGCACTGGTGCGCGCGATTGCGGCGAAGCCGCATCCCAATCACTTCCCGGTATTGATGCGTCTGACCGGCGACACGTGGTCGGACGCCGACCCTTCCCACAACGAACCTGATTCTTACCCTATCGCGCGGGAGGCAGTGGAGGGGCTTGCGGCCTACGCCCCCTTATCCGACGAGACCAGTGACCAGCTCATAAAGTTAGCGACGACCACCTCGGATCGAGCGCTCAGCCAAGGATGTCTGCGGGTCGCAGCCGACTGCGGGTCCGCAGCAATTCGCATGAGAATTCGGGCGCTATTCGGCGACCGCGATCGTGGTTGGCTTCGGCTCGACGCGCTTGATGCCTTAGTCTTCGCCGCCACAATTGAGGAGGAGTTGCACGCCCCGTTCACGCCGAAGCGGATCGTCAGGCTTGGCGCAGCGCTCGCACCGTCGGCGGTCGTGCTGGTTTGTCACCATGCTCCGCTCGAGAGGGCTGTCGCGCTATGCGAACGCATGGCTCATTCGAACGTGGATCGTTCGCTCGCCGTTCTCGGTGCTTATTTCCTTCATGATCGAGATCCGGGAGCTGCCCAGGCAATCCTCGATCTGTTGCCCGAGGGGCATCCAGCACGTGGCCTCTTCAGCGGAGAGCATGAACTTTTGCCTGCATCAGTCTTGGATGGGCTCGGGGATATCAAACGTCAGCGCTGGGTCAGAAAATGGATGAGCGATCGCATTGCTAACGTGTGACCCGCGGGAAACTATCGTTGATGGGGAGCGCCGCCTCCTGTTGCTGTCACAGGCGTGCGTTCATACGATCCGTGCCCCCGGGCCGGCCTATGAGCAGCACGAAAGAAACACTGGCATCGCGCCGACAGCCGGGTCGCTTTTCGAACGCAGTTGCGGCTGCGCCCCTTAAGCGCGAGCGCCTCCTGAAGCGGTCGTCTCGAAGCCGATTGGGGCGAGTTGCTGCCGACTATCTGAGCTTGAACGAAGGGCCGCTCACGCCATTCGGCGTCCGAAAGCGGCCGGGCCGTAATTCACTCATCGTGTCGACTGGCATCACCTGAACGAGGGGCGGCTTTCGGGCTCGGCTCGCGGAGGCTGAATGACCTACGTAGGGGCGTTGCCGCCAGCCGGTTTCGTGCTCAGCGAATGGCAAGTTGTGTCAGAATCTGCCGTTCCAAGTCCGTTCGGCGAACGACGTATTGTGGTCGCCTGCCGCCTGTGCGCGGTGATGGAAAATGCCGCCCTAAATGGCGACCTTCTCGAGCCCGGACGCCAACCACGAAACTACTCCTTCATTCATATCAAGGATCGGGCCGGTGACACGGCACCTACCGCCATCGTGAATTGTTGCGATTCCAACTACGGTCGTCGACTTCGTTGTCACGTTCATCTTCTTCGACCGTCAGCAACGTGGTTGCCCAGCCATCGCGTTGCAATGTGACCTGTTCAACGACGGATGTGACCGGCCCTTGGTGCTCAATCCATGTATGGATGTCTACTTCCTCCGAGGATGAGGTGGAACCACTATCGTTAGACCTCTGAAATTGCTTCGTAAGTGATGGCCGTGGAATTTCCGAGCCAGCACGTAGTCCAAGAAATGGAAAATCGGACTTTGGAATTACCCGTCTTACCAAGCCGTTTTGTGATAGGATGATGGCGGATTTGGCGGTGGACTGCGTGACGTAAATCTGCGCCATCATTTCCTGGGAAACTGCAAAGATTTTGGCCAACTCTCGCACATGGGTCACGTCGTTGACCCGACCAAGCTTGGCCCTCTCTTCCCGAAATTCCGGGATGGGGACGAGTAGGGTTGCCGAAAACTCATTTGCTTCGACCTCAATCCGCTCCAATTCCGGTCGCCTCTCCCAGTCTGCGACTTTTCCCCGACTGTAGCGCATGACCTTGGAGGAGCATTCGAATTTGCCCCGCACTTGATGCGTAGGAATTAGAAAATGACCCAACTCATGCCCCAAGGTGAAATTCCGACGACTTGACAGCAACCCCTTTCGCAGACCGATGGCCCCCACTCCATCTTTGGTCACAAGGGTGCCATCAAAGCTGGATGTTTCGAATTCCTTGATCCCCACAATGCCAACCGCTTGAGCTAAGGCTTCCAAAGGCATCTGTGCTGGCACACTTCCATATTGCTGCCGCAGCTGTTTGTGGATTTCCAACGCTAGCCGTTTTGGATTTCCGATGTCGGCTAAGGTCATAAGGTCGATTTGCGGGTGCGGCAGGCTCATTTTTTCTTGGACACCATATCCAGAAGCTGTTCGAACACGTCAAAATCCTCATCATCGAGGGTGGCCAGCTTCTGGCTGTTTTTTCTAAAAAATTGATCCGCCTTGGATAGCTCGCCTTCCTCTTCGGATATCAGGTAGGCCACAGTCGTTCCAAAATGTCCGGCCAGCTTTTGCAGCAGTTCCAGCGAGGGGTTCTTGCTACGATTGCTTTCAAGCTCCCAGATATGGGCTTTTGATGCGCCAATCGAGTCAGCAACCTGCTGAAGGGATTGCCCTTTCTTAACGCGCAGCGCCTTGAGGCGGTCTCCGATGGCCATGGTTCTCCCCACAAGTGTATGTGTATATCGAACGACGTGTTGGATTCACCTTGACTCCAACGCGCCGTTCGATTAAACCATACAAATGCCGGATGGCCGGTAACAAAGCAAGGAAATTTGAATGTCTCCCCATAACGATCTGCCGGGGCAGCCCGGCCATCAGTCTTACTCCTTCACGCTCAACGGGGTTCTGCATCATTCCCAAGATCGGGAAATGACCGCGCGTGAAATTCTCAACCGAGGCGGGTTTGTTCCCGCCAGCGATCACATTCTGATTCAGCTTCTGCATCCCGGCAGCAAGTCGGTCGGTCTGGATGAACTGGTCGACCTCGCTGGGCACAAGCCTAACGGTTTCTGGGCGGCTCTGTCGGACCGCATCTTCATGTTCACGGTGGATGAACTCGGGTACGAATGGGCCGAGCCCAGGATCACGGAAACGCAGTTGCGCCAGATCACTTGCTTGCCGGAAGGCCGCGACTTCGAACTGGAACGCCGTGATGCACCGGATCAGATCATCGGCGAAGGCGAGGTGTTGGATCTCGGCGCGGTGGGCACGGAGCACCTCCGCACGGTTCCTGCGTTCACGACGATCATTGTGAACGCTCAGGCCCACAAGGTGGCGGGCAAGCAGATCAGCTTTGAAGCGCTGGTCAAACTGGCCTTCGAGATCGTGCCGACTGGTCCCGACATCCTGATTACCGTCGATTACGGCAAGGGGCCGAAGGAAAATCCGAAGGGTAGCCTGAAGGCTGGTCAGAGCGTCAAGATCAAGAACGGGATGGTGTTCGATGTCGTCGCAACCGATCGGTCGTAGTCCCGACCTTAAGCGCCTTCGCGACGAGGGGTATGACATCGCGGTGATCGATGGCTACCTTCTCGTTCGCGACGTTCCATATGTGAACGCCAGTCGTAATGTATGTCGAGGGGCGCTGCTGATGCCCCTCGCGCTGGCAGACAATGTGGCACAGCCACCGGCGGATCATGTGGCCCAGTTCGCGGGAGATTATCCCTGTCATGCGGATGGCAGGGAAATCTCGGAAATGCGCCTTGGCACCGTCGATTTCACCGTTGACGGATTTGCTGCAAAGTGGAGTTTTTCTGCGAAGCCCAAACCCGCTGATAAGTATGTCAATTTCTACGATAAGGTGTTGGCTTACATTCGTCGGATCAGCGGTCCGGCGCAAGAGCTTGAACCCGACGGTGGCCACGATCCACGCACCTATCCCCTTGTCAACGAAGACGATGAGGATTCGGTCTTTCGTTATGTGGACACGGCTTCGAGCCGGGCGGAGATCGTCAGTGTCTCTAAAAAGCTGAAAGGACACCGGGTCGCCATTTTGGGGCTTGGGGGAACAGGCGGGTACATTCTCGATCTGGTCGCCAAGACCCATGTGGAGGAGATTCACATCTTCGATGGCGATGTGTTTTCACAGCACAATGCCTTCCGTGCGCCAGGGGCGGCGGCTGGGGCGGAGTTGGCTGAGAAGTTGCCCAAGGTGGCTTACTTTGCCCGCATCTACGACCGTATGCGCCGAGGCGTTATCCCGCATCCTGAGTTTATCAGCGCAGACAATATGGCTTCACTCGACACCATGAATTTCGTGTTCATGGCCATGGAGGCGGGTGAGGTTAAGCGTCTGGTCGTCGAACGTCTGATTTCGAAGGGCATCCCCTTCGTGGATGTTGGTATGGGCGTTTATCTTGCCAACGACATGCTGGGCGGGACACTTCGGGTCACGACGGTCACAGCAGCGAAGCATGACCATCTGTCGGACCGAATGCCTTTCAGCAACGGCGGCATCAAGGGTGAATACGACAAGAATATCCAGATTGCGGAACTCAACGCGATGAACGCGGCCTTGGCCGTTATCCGCTGGAAGAAGCTGTTCGGAGTTTATCCCGATTTTAGCAATGAGCATTATAGCACATACGTGATCGGGCGGAATGACGTGAACAACGAGGATGAGGCGTAGGGATGATGAAAAGCATCACGCATGAGTTCGTGGAATTCGTGCCCGCCGATTTGGTGGAGGGGGTGGTTTATGTTTCCATTCCCTACTCCACCGTTGTCCACAAATGCCTGTGTGGTTGTGGTATGAAGGTGGTTACGCCCCTCCGTCCTGACAAATGGACGTTGACCTATAATGGCGAGGCCATCAGCCTTGACCCATCCATCGGCAATTGGAGCTTTCCGTGCCGGTCCCACTATATCATCCGCAAAGGGCGAGTTCTCGAAGCAGGGCCGATGAGCCAATCGCAAGTCCGGCGTGGACGGGCACATGATGCGGCACTGACTGCCGTATATCATGGTGAAGTGGCACCGTCGCGTCCTGTCGAGCGTGCGGCGCCGCCTCCGGTGGCGCGTAAGATTGAGGCAAAGAAGAAGCGTGGTCTTTGGGCGACATTTATCGATATTTTTCGTGGTTAGGCTGCGCTGAGCCATGGCTGCCCTGATTTGAACTGCAATGAGGTAATCTATTCAAACAGTGTGAAAGTTGACCTGCCATGACATCGCACAACAAGCAAAGGCTCGCTGCCCATATCATCCCTCTTTCCATCGCCAGCACTTTTGATCTTGCCCGGCAGGAATGGGATCTCGTTGCCGTCGAGATCAGCGAGGAATGGGACAGTTGCCCGTGCGGGCAGGATATCAAGGAACATTGCTATATCCGGAACCGCCTTAACGGCAATTCCACTTATGTTGGTAATGTTTGCATCAACCGTTTTATTGAAATCGACACCGGCAATCTGTTCGACGGCCTACGCCGCATTGCTGCGGATGACTCCGCGAACGCCAATCATGACCTGATCGAACATGCCTATCGCATGGGCTATCTATATGGCGAAAAGGAATACCGTTTCCTCAAGCAAACTGCGCTAACAAGGAACCTTTCCGCAGCGCAAATTGCCTGGAAGCGCAAAATTAACCGCCGCATACTGGCCCAAACGGTCGTGAAACGGCGGACGCTGAGATGAAGAGGAGGCCATGATGGATTGGTTATGGACTTGGGGCGGCAAATGCTTTGGCTATCGGTCGGGCGACGATCTGCGGACGTATGACGGTCGTCACGTGGGGCGTTTCCATGGCGACGACGTTTTCGGTCCCGATGGCCGCTATCTTGGCGAAGCTAGAGGCAAGAGGCTCATCACGCATCTTTCGAAGAAGAGGAATCGAAGCCGAGGAAGGTTTACTCCTTACGCGAAAAATGGCGCATACGTGCGGTATGCTGGTTATGTCGGCTATGTCATGTACGCCGGGTACGAGGATTTTCCTGCGCCCGAGCAGCTATAGTATGGTCTGTGTTACGGGCGCGAGCGCTCGGCGGCTCTCCGCCTTACAACCAACCGGCAAGCAAAAAACTATGTCCGTAAGCCGGTCTCTTTACACCATAGCTGCCATTCCGGACTGTCCGCAGCCCTGGGCATCTTGGCGCCGATGTTGAAGCCGATGAACGAAGGTCGGCTTAGGCCAATCCCAGTGGCAGAGTTGCCGTTCCGGATCGTCCGCAAAAGCAGCAGCTAGGTTTTGAGTGAGCGGTGCCTGTCAATCAGGCGATCCTCTCCCAGCAAGACTGTTCCCGTTTGGCGACCGTAGCCAGCCTCCGTTTGTTCCTGCACTTTCCGACCCGCCTTTCGGAGGAAACAGTGCGAGCAGTCATAGCTGTGCCCCTTTGCAAGATGGCCGAACTCACAAATGCCACGCCTATCTCGAAGCCCCTTGCTCCCACGACACGCCGACCGCGGGAGCGCTTACCGGGGCCTGGGACGGCGCGCCTTCCTCCATGCCTTCTGCAAGGAAACCGGGCTGAGCATCGGCGCCTGGCGGCAGCGCGCCCAATCCTGCGATTGAGCAATTCCGCCTACCCGATGCCAGCGGCATTGCTCCAGCGGCTTTATGCTGGATACTCAAGCCGGATGACCCGGCGCGCGCCCGCCCCACACATTTGGCTTGCACATCCCGGCAAACCCGGCAATTTGCCCTTGCTCCCGTGAAAGCCGGGAGCGGGGCTTCGAAAACCCCAATCAACGATTGCTCGGTCGAATTCTCGGCCGGGTGGCATGCGCGTATGTCCAGCCGGTTCGCCGGTAAAGTCTCTAGCTGCTGCCCCCACGGTAGAGGGTATCCAGACTTTATATTGCTACGTCATGATCTTCTTCTCCGTCGATCATTGCAAGTCCACATCATCCATCCCGGAGTGCAACAGTCTCTTCGC
>Ga0310344_10000786_pt1 | contig 24649 bp, 24 predicted proteins | sample HC15DNA20200_MG_FD_203801 | JGI IMG/M metagenome (GOLD analysis project Ga0310344, IMG submission 203801) | Marine microbial communities from station ALOHA, North Pacific Subtropical Gyre - HC15-DNA-20-200_MG | ecosystem: Environmental > Aquatic > Marine > Oceanic | place: Pacific Ocean: North...
CTTAACATTTCATATATCACCTATTTTCATACAATAATGTGAATGAAATTTTAAGGGTTGAAGAACTTAGTAAGACTTTTAGAAAAAAGGGATTTTTTCATTCAGACTCAAATTCAGTAAAGGCTGTGAATAATGTTAGTTTCTCCCTTGCAAAAGGAGAGGTTTTAGCTATTGCTGGTCAGACAGGTTCAGGAAAATCAACTATCGCAAAATTAATACTGAGAGCAATTGAACCTGATTCGGGTAAAATTTTTTTCAATGGGGAAGAGATTTCAAATGATTCCAAAAGTTTGAAAAAATTTAGAAGTAAATGTCAGATGGTCTACCAAGACCCATATGACTCAATTAATCCTAGGATGAAGATTTTTGATATAGTTAATGAGCCATTAGAGATTCAGGATAGCACAAATGGGCAAGAAAGAAAACAAATTGTCTTAGAAACATTAAGACTAGTAAAATTAGAACCAATTGAAGAAATGCTAAATAAGTTTCCACATATGTTATCAGGTGGACAACGCCAAAGAGTGGCTATTGCAAGGGCATTAGTTACAATGCCACAAGTGTTAATTGCTGATGAACCAGTTTCAATGCTTGATGTATCAATCCGCGGTGAAATATTACAATTAATGAATGATATTCAAAAAAAGAATGAAATTTCATTTATTTACATTACACATGATCTTGCAACTGCAAAATACTTTGCAGACAGAATTATAATTTTGTATTCAGGTAAAATTATGGAGTCAGGTAATATCATGGATGTATTAAAAAATCCAGAGCATGCATATACGCGAGCTTTAATTGATGCAATACCAATTCCTGATCCAAAAAATATTTACAAAGAAAAAAAGATTGATTGGAAAGTGGATAATTAATTGGTAATAGTCGATTCTTCTTCCATATTCAACATTCGTTTATCTTTATATTTTACAACATTTGAAACTCCATTTTTAGGGAAAACACCATAAATTAATTTGGCCTTTTCTACAACAGAGTCCTTTAGTGAAACCATAAGGAATTGACTACCTATAGAACGTTCTTTTATGATTTTTGATAATTTTGCAGCGTTTGGTGCATCAAGATGTGCATCAACCTCATCAAATAGATAGAATGGTGATGGATTTAATTTTTGTAATGCAAGGACAAAAACTATTGCAGCAAGTGTTTTTTCACCACCACTAATTGATGTTGATTCACGCTTGGGTTTATTTGGGAATTGTATGATGTAATTTAGACCTGATGCAAATATGTCATCCTCATTTTCTAGTTCTAACCAGGCATTACCACCTGTCATTTTAGAGAATGCATCACGAATTTCCTTATCAACTGTATCAAATGCATCCAAAAATGTCTGACGTTTTTGTTTTTCAACTGATTCTATAAAGGCGACAATCTTGTTTCTCTCTTGTTCTAGTATATTCTTATTTGATGAAGCTGTTCTATATCCAAATGATATTTCAGAAAATTGTGATGGTGCGCCAGCATTTAATGATGATCTAATTCTATTTTGCTCATGTTCAAGAGATGAGATTAATGAAGTGACATCGAATACCTCAATGGTTGCATCAAAACCAAATGTTGATAACATTGCTTTAATTTTTGATTCTTTTTGTGTAATTTCACTTAAATCACGATTCAAACTATCAGATTTTCTTTCACGTGTTCCAATTTCACGTGTTATATCACGTTCTTGATTATGCAATTTTTCTATACCATCATCAAACTCCTTCATTTTTTCAACTGAACTTCCAGAAGTTGATATAAGATCTTGCTCTTCCTGCCTTAATTTCACTAATTCCTCGTCTGCTATGGATCTTTCTTTTTCTTTCTTTCTAACATTGACCTCAAGATGGTATTTCTCCTCTTTTATTGAAGAATATTCTTGTTGTGATGTCCTATGTATACTTCTATTCTTTGTTAAAGATACCATTAATGTAGCAAGCTCAGTTTCTTTTTCTTTTAATTCAGTGTGATTTGTATTTTGTTTTCTCATTGATTCAGAAAATTGTTCATTAATTGATTTCAATTCATTTGCAATACTATCCATTTGTGGCTCTGCATAATTTTCTCTAACTAATCTAATTTGAGATTCAAGTGATTCCAAATGTGAACTTTGTTTAATTAACTCTGTAGAAAGTCGCTCCCTTTTTCTTTGTAATTGTTTATTTCTTGAAAAGTATTGCTCAAGATTCTTTGTTATTGAATTTATCTTATGCTTTAAATCGGAATAACTGTTATGTGTAACCACCAATCCTTGCTCAGATAATTTAATCCTATTTTCATGAGTTTTTATTAAATCCTGATATTTTTTAACTTGATTTTTTTTCTTTTGTGTAGTTTTACGTAGAACAGAAATCATAGTCTGCAATCCCTCAACTGAATCGCTCATATTGATGATTTTGGTCAGTTTTGAAATCTTAGAATTAATATCTATGACAACAGCTGATGCTTTTGCCTCATAGAATTCACCCTCTAAAGTAATAGTTTTGTAGCCTAGTTTTGAATTTTTGATTGCAGAATCTCGTGAATCAACTAGTAGTATGTTACCAAAGAGAAATGTCTTGAGAGCATTGAATTTAGTATCACATGAAACATAATCAGATAAGACTCCAATTATTGAAGGATCATTTGGGATGTCTAATTTAAAATCTGGAATTGCTTCTAATGGAATAATCTTAAGTTTTGGGAGTTTTTTCTCCCTTACCGATTGTGCAAGGGAAATTAAAGCCTGAAAATCCTTTACAACTACTGCTTTTATCCAATCTGAACTTACAGCTAATACAGCACGTTCATACTTCTTATTCCATGAAAGAATTTCATAAACTAAACCCTCAACTCCTAGATTTTCTGTATCATGTTTTAATTTTGAAATTGAATAATCTTCATGCATTATTCCTTTAACAAATTTAATTTTTGTTTCATATTTGTTAGCACCTTTTGATGATGCATCAATAAGTGAAGATAACTCAGATATTTCATTTTCTAATTTCTGCTTTTTTGCTTCATTAGTCTTTATACGTTGTTTAATCTCATCAATAGTTTGTTTATGATTAGTTACTGCATGTTCCAATTTTGTTTTTTGTCTGTGAAGATAATCTTGGTTAACAGTAATGCCTTTTTGTTTATCAGAATTTGCTACCAGTTTCTCATCTATGTCATTGATTTCAGAATCAAGTTTACCTACCAATAATTTTGCACCGGTGATTTTATTTGTTAGATTAGAAATTTTATTATCAACTTCACGCTTTTGACTTGAAATATGTGACTGTTTCTTCAAAATTTCTGATCTTCGTGTTGCAATATTTTCTGATGCATCATCAACTTGTTTTTTATTTTCTCGTAATGAATTAATGAGTTGTTTTTGGTTTTCTATTTGTGTTTCAAGAGAATTTTTTTCTTCTTCGGATTTACTTAAAGTTGGTGATAGTTCTGGTATTCTAGAATTTATTTGAGCCAATCGTTTGTTACTTGTAATTATACTACTTTCTGCAGCATCAAAAGTTTGTTTTACAGAACTTAATGCAGTGTCAATCTTAGATTTTGCTTGATTATAGGCATTTGTTTCATCTAAAAACTGGTTTTTTTGCTTTTGAAGTTCAGAATGTTCTTTTCTAATCGTGGTTCTCTCATCTTCAAAATGCCTCTTTTCAGAATTTAGTGCGTTTTGTGTTCTTTCTTTTGAAGTTTTTTCAGATAAAAGCACTTTAAGATTACTAGCAGCAGAGATCGCTTTAAAGCGGTTAAGTTCCCTTTCGATCAAATCATATCGTAGTTTGTGGTTTCTTTCTATCTCTAAATCATCTATACGTTTCTTAACTTCACCCATTTTGGCAAGTGAAATGGCTAATCTTTGATCGGCTTCAAATAACTGCTTTTCTGCCTCCTTCTTCTTTTCATCAAACGCTGATAATCCTATTAGAGCTTCAATTGTTTCTCTCTTCTCCTCTGAAGTAAATTCTGAAATTCTTGTTACAGTTCCTTGCTGAACTGCATTCATTTGGTTTAAACCTGCATTTGCAAGTTCCATTAACTCAAGAACTTTTTGACGCTGAACTTTGGTTTTGTCTAAAAAATATATGTTATCACCTTTGTCATTCATTTCTCTTGTGATTGTCACAAGATCAGAATCAACTGGAATTTTTCTATCTGTATTATCAAATTGAACACTTGACCTTGCCATTTTTGGTCCTCTTCTGGTACTTCCTTCAATATCATGAATTAATGCACGTAGATTTGGGGCACGCATTACCTTTGGTCTATTTTCACCTAGTGCAAAAATTATTGCGTCCAAAATATTACTTTTTCCTGAACCATTAGGTCCAGAAATTGAAATTAAACCTGGTTCAAAATCAACAATTGTATTCTTAAAACCAAATGATTTGAAGCCAAAAATCTCTACCTTTTTGATATGAACCAATAAAAATTATCATGATTGGGCTTCCATAATTAGTGCTAACAAGTTTAGTTGACTGGACTAACAAACTTTGTAATGTTACAAAATTTTGGAGTTAATCCCCTTTAACAAATTTTTCAAGTTCAGTTTTAGCTACTGGATCAGTCATTTGTTCTATTGGATGCTTCATAAGATATGCACTAGCAGGAATTATTGGTCCACCCATACCCCTATCTAAGGCGATCTTTGCAAGTCGTATAGCATCAATAACTATTCCTGCAGAATTTGCTTTATCATCTACTTCGAGCCTAACTTCCATATTATATGGAATGTTTGCCCATTGCCTGCCCTCTATTCTCATAAACATTAGTTTAGTGTTACCCAAGAAAGGAATGAAATCTGATGGTCCCACATAGATTTGTTCGTCATCTAATCTATCTGTGAGTTGACTTTGGACACTCTCAGTTTTAGAGATTCTTTTACTTACTAGTCTCTCTTGTTCTTTCATATTCAAAAAATCAGTATTTCCACCTACATTGATTTGATATGTTTTTTCTATCTTTGTTCCTCTTTCGTCACAAAGTCTTGCCAACGTTCTATGTACTATTGTGGCACCTACCTGACCCTTGATATCGTCTCCAATTATTGGAATATTTTTATCTTTAAATTTTTGCGCCCACTCTTTATCAGATGCGATAAAAGCTGGCATGCAGTTAACAAATGCAGTATTTGTTTCAAGGCAGACATTTGCCCAAAACTGAGTTGCCTTCTCAGAACCAACTGGTAAGTACGATACGATAATCTCTGTTCCAGTTTCTTTAATTATTCTTTTAATTTCATCTTCAATTTCTTCTTCTGTTTTATTACTTTGGATTGGTTTTACCTTATTTTCAACCCAAATTCCAACACCATCTAATGCAGGACTTTCATATACCATACCATCAGTTTTAGGCATCTCATCTTTTGGAATCCAGTTTACCATATTTGGTAATTCGTATATTGCCTCATTTACCGACTTTCCAACTTTATTTTCTCCGACATCGAATCCGGCAACAAAATCAATATCATGTATCGAATAATCACGAAGTTTATCATGAATTATTCCAATTACTTGTTGAGATGGATTTTTCTTATAATATTCAATACCCTGAATAAGGCCTGAAAAACAATTCCCTAGACCTACTAATGCAACTTTTATCTTTTCAACCATGTTGAAAATGGTGTTTTTTTGTGGTTTAAAGTTTTCTTAATGAGAAATTAAAAAATTATAACTATCTAATATTGCACTATTGTATGAGTTCCGAGATTGATGTTAAAGAAATTATTCCAATCAACATAGATGGTGGGATTGTAATTAATGGATTCCCATCAACAGGGCTGACTAGTGCCGTTGCAACAGAATCTCTTATTAACACAACACAATTTGAACTGGGCGCAATCATTGATTCCGATCGATTCCCACCAATAAGTATAATCAAAAATGGTATACCAAACTATCCAACACGCATTTTTGTTAATACTGAACTAAAGGTTGCTGTGTTTTCTTCATACCTAACACTTGATGTTTCATTACATAAAATTGCAGCAAGATTAATGTTAAACTGGACAAAGGAAAAAAATTGTTCAACAATAATTAGTAGTATAACCGTTAAAGGTGATATAGGTAATGAGATTGTAGGAGTTGCATCAACAGGAAATGCAAGAGGTAAGTTAGTTTCGGCTGGAATTTCAGTTGTAGAGAATGCAACAATACCAGGTATTCCTGGAGTCTTACTCAATGAAGGAATGTTAAATGGTCAGGATGTAATTGTACTACTTGTTAGTTCTAATAAAGAAATTCCAGATTTTACTGCAACATCAAATCTTTGTAATGTCTTAAGTAAACTTGTGCCTGGTGTTTCTTGTAATCTTACAAAATTAGAAAAAGAATCAAAAATTATTGAACAGCAAATCCAACAAGCAACAGAAGATGCTAAGGATTTGGGTGATAACATCTATCGATGAATTATTTCAGTACATTATTTGGTGAAAATAATGCAAGAAATTCTAGGTTTTGCAATAATGGTTGTAGCAGTTTCTGCATCAGGTGTTATGTCGCCAGGTCCATTATTTTCTGCCAATATAATATATGGTCTTAAGGAAGGAAAGACTGCTGGATTAAAAATTGCGATAGGTCATACAATTGTAGAATTTCCATTAATTATTTTGTTAGGTGTGGGTATTTTTACCTCAAATATTTTCCCAGAGTATAGAATTTTGATTTCAATTATTGGTGCGTTAGGAATATTTGCTTTTGCAGGTTTACAAATCAAAAGCCTATTTCAAAAAAATATTCAAAAGAATCTAGAACCAAGTAAAGGACCTTTATTAGCTGGTATTTTTCTTAGTGCATTAAATCCATTTTTTCTTATATGGTGGTTAACTATTGGTTTCAAATTAATTACAGAGTCAATTGAATTATGGGGATTTATTGGAATTATAGTATTATTCTTGTTTCATATATGGATGGATTATGTCTGGCTTTACATAGTAGCATTCTTTGCATCAAAAACTAAAAATTTCTTATCAAATAGAAATTACAAAATTCTAATTATATCATTAACAATAATTTTAATTTATTTTGGAATAGAATTCTTAAGAGAGATTTAACTATCTTAACGCGAAATATCAATCTCAAGTAATGATACATTACGTTTTTTACCATCCTGAGATACCAACGATTCTGAAGAAATTCTAACATCACTTATTTTATACCCAACAGAATTCATTCGTTTCATAATAAACTGTGAAATATCTACCGCTTGGGTAATTCTCTTGCCTCTAGCTTTTATTGTTACTACAGGTGTAGCTGATAACTGAGTTAATGTTGAATTAACATATGTCATTATAGTCTTATTTCCAACAAAAATTACATCTCTAACTTTTTCATCAGATTTAGTTTTTACTTGATTTTCATCAATTAAATCTGAACTAGATGTTTCCACTTTCTCAGATTCTGTAATAATTTGTTCTTTAGGTACGTCTGTGATATTTTGATCCTTAGATTCTGTAACAATTTGTTCTTTAGGTACGTCTGTGATATTTTGATCCTCATTTTCTAATTCTGATAATATATCAGCTGCATCACTGTTAGGCTCATCACTCATTTTACTAATATTATTTTAATGGCTGTGGTTTATTTAGATTTTAGGTTAGTATTTTCCATATAATCTTCTAAAATTGAATCAATATCTTGATCAACATTAGATTTTATCTTTTGTACTAAATCAGTTTCTTCAATTTCATAACAATTAAGAAAGTCCTGTTGATCTTTGTAAGCAAGAATGATTTTTTCATTAAAAATACAATAATAGAGTTTTTCTTTTTCCATTAATTCTGGTTTTACATTTACACCATCATTATTTGCAACTAGAGGCTGAGTCATAATTTTCAGAAACATAAATGATATTTAGAGTATTCACAAACCAAATTATAATATGTATTCACAAAATATTACTAACTATGGAAAATAGAGTAATTTTTCATGTTGACTTTGATTATTTTTATGCCCAGTGTGAAGAAATACGCAATCCCGCATTAAAACCAAAACCTGTAGCAGTCTGTATTTTTTCTGATAGAGGAAATGATAGTGGTGCTATAGCTACTGCAAACTACAAAGCAAGAGAATATGAAGTAAAATCAGGTATACCAATAAAGTTTGCAAAAACCAGATTAAAAGATAGGCAAGATGCAGTTTTTCTTCCAGCAGATTTTGATTACTATTCCCAAATTTCATCAAATGCTATGAATATAATCAAAAGTTTTGCAGATGTTTTTGAATATGTTGGAAGAGACGAGGCATTTCTTGATGTTACGGTAAAGACAAAGAATAGTTTTCAAAATGCAAGTCACATAGCTCAACAATTAAAAAATGAAGTTAGAAAAAAATTAAAAATGACATGCTCTATAGGAGTTTCATCCAATAAATTATTATCTAAAATTGCATCTGATTATGAGAAACCTGATGGTCTAACAATTGTTAAACCTGATTATATTTCAGAATTTCTATCTAAACTAGAAATTAGAAGTATTCCAGGAATAGGAAAAAAGACAGAAGCAGTTCTGAAGGAGATGAACTGTAAAAAAATAGAAGACATACTTTGCTTAGATTTTTTTGAAATTACCAATAAATTTGGTAGAAAAACTGGAACGCATATTTACAATTCTGTAAGAGGTATAGACTCAGAACCAGTAAAAGAGAAACAACCATCTATTCAATTTAGTAAAATTACAACTTTAAAGGAAGATTCAAAAGATTTTGAATTTTTACAAAAAAACTTGTTAAAACTTTGTAAGCAAGTTCATAATGTGGCAATAGATAATTGCAAAATGTTTAGATCAGTAGGTATTCAATTTGTTAATCAAGATCTAACCATGAAAACAAAATCAAAGATGCTTAGAAACCCAACAGTCAGTCTTGAAGAATTAGAAAAAACTACTGAGCAATTATTATTGAATGCTCTTGATGAACAGGAGTTACTAATACGTAGATTAGGTGTTCGAATTTCAGATTTATCAGATTTAGAAGGTCAAAGTAATATTACAAATTATTTTTGAGATCTTTGTTTAGATTCTAATTTCTTTAGACGTTTTGTTTCAATTGCTGTTACCACTAACAGGAATATGAATAACCATGGCAAGAACATTATTTCTCCAGCCACAGAATGAAATTCTTCCCATGCTTCAGGATCAGTTGTTACTTTTAATGCATATACTGATAATGAGAAAATCCTAATCATATTAACAAAAATTGTTCCTGCAATACCAATTACAAAATACATAATTTTACGTTTTTTGAGAATATTCATTTTGATGAGAAAAGCCATCATAACAAGTGAATAGATAATTATGCTATGAACACCTGCTGATGGCCAAAAGACTTGTAGCGCAAAAGGTCCAAAGTCGCCGTTTAGAAACATCAGATTATCACGTGCAGTTGCAATGCCCAGATCTAGTGCAGTTATTACCCAAACATTTGCCTGTACCAAATATGGTACAATATACTGTAATGGACCTAATGTGTCATATGGAAAAAAAGAATCTAGTGCAAGTATAATTGCACTGCCTGATAGAAAAATTGGTCCAGCTGGCGCTATTCTGAACCATTTTCGTCCAAACAGTATAGCAAGTGATATAGTAACAAATGTTGCCATTACAGCAAAATCAAACATCCAACCCCATGAATATTCTAAAACACCGAAGACGTCTACTAGACTCATAATATAATCATGAAGACCAAATGGTAGAAAGGCAAAATATGCAATAGTAATGACGATTAAAGGTATACAAAAGTAAAGTCGATTTCTTGGTATTACATATTTAATTCCGACTAACTCAGCGACAATAAAAGCCATAGCAAATAAAAATCCTCCCCGACCTTGATTCCAACTTAAACTAAATGAATCAGAGTAAGCTGCAACTGTAAACAATGTTGGAAGAATTACTATTATTATCCCAAGCAAAATATTCTTGTTCTGCATTGCTAAATTTAGTTAATCATCAATAAATACCATATTTAAAAAAAATCTGTGATTGATTTCTGCTGAATTAGTTTAAGCATTTTTCCTTCCCTAATCCATTCATTTTTACTTATAGACATTTTTTTTGTTGCTAATTCTATGGCACTTTCCATACTTTCAACAATTGAAGCAGGTTGTTTCATAGCCTCCCTAATACCCTCCCTGACTTGCCATACGCCCACAGGTACAGCATATTCTGGTTGAATTTCTCTTAATACCAATATCCCTGCCTGCTTTTGTATTTTGAAGAGAAATTCAGCTACACCCAGTTTTGCTGCAAAAAATGCACCCGCAATAGATGGTGGATGTGAAATTCCTTTTGCATCCTCATAATCATTTCCAAAACCAATAGTTGTACCATCATGCCATGCTTCCTGCATCTCAAACAACCATCTATGTGGAAATAAGATAATAGAAAATAGATTTCCGAGATGTGAGAATGAAAAAACCCTAAACGAATCTATAATATCAAAATCCAAAATTTGTAACATTAAAGTTTTTGAAATAATATCATCAGTTGCAGTAATACTCCATTTAGTTGGAACAAGTTTTCTTGATATTCCCATCATTCCAATACTAAAACATTTTTGAATTTTAGACACATCAATTCCACTGTTATATAATTTCATTACTGCGTCATCAGCTTTTAGATCATGATCATAGTACACTTTTTCAATAGTACTATTTGCATGAGTAGAGGAAAATTTAGCATTTTTAATTTGCCCCAATGGTCCAAACGGTGCTGATTGTTCATCAACTGATGTTATTGGAAATGTTGGTTTAACAAATTCTATCTCAGTATCAGTTGGGCTAGACGACATTGCCATCTCTTGTAGATTTTCAATGTAACTGCCTTCACATTCTATGGTTGAAATATTTTTTATACCTCTGATAAGATTCAAACGAAAATTTACAATTTCTTCTAAACTTTTACCTATCCATTTTTCAGGTATATCCAAAATACTGGTGTCACCGTGAACAGGTGGTAACATTGGACCAACAGAAACTTTAGGATAACCATAGGTCCCAACAAAAACTGATGGTGGGCTAGATCCCTGAATCTCCTTTGATGAAAAAAGATTTCCATATTTACTAAGATATTGATGCCAATTAGCCTCAATACCTTGCCTTATTTCATTTCCACTAGGCATAAAAAAAATACGTGTGTGATGATAATAAATAATTCATAACAAACAGTTTGACAATTACTAAGTAAAAATTAGAACATAAATTATGATAATTGAACTATTTCCTTTAATTTCTGGCATAATGCTGGTTTGATATTTTTTTGTAACACAAAATTTACATCTTCTATGCTGTCAATATCAAGCATTATTCTGTAAATTAGGGCTAAAGAGTAATGATTAGTGCGTAACATGGCTGATTCAAACTGAAACCTATAACTTCCCTCATCATATCGTGTCTCCATAATACTACTAGGAGTTCTAATCAATGCGTTGGTTCCATTAAAATGTCTAGAAGGAACTAAAACTATAGAATTCTTAAAAGTACAAAAATTGAAAAGTGTATCAATATCCTGGGTAGTCATAAATGGTATATCTTGAGGAAATATCACTGAATGTGTATAACTGCTATTAGATATCCATGAATCTGCTAACGATACTGCATTATTTACGCCAGATTCTGTTTCATCAAAGATTTCTACACAACTAAATTTTTTACCAATTTGAAATGCCTCGTCTTCTTTTGAAACAAGAATAATTTTTTCTATTTGTGATGAATTTGAAATAGTGCCTAACACTTCTTCAAGCAATAATTTACAAAGTTTGTTGGTATTTTCCGTCGAAAGATTAAGCCTAGTTTTTGCCCCAGAAAATGATTTTATTGGAATAATAGCACACGTTTTCAAACTACACTTTAACTTGTTTTAAAATGAACGATGCTAATGCTTCTTCTGATACTTTATTTTGCATTTTTAATTTTGTGTCAAAAACTTTGATGTCCATGGCTTCAATCTGTTTTATCTGTGCTTTATCTTTTGTATCAATAACTAATTTTGAGCAAACATCTGCATACATTTGTGCAAGGCCAAAAACAGATACTTGTATTCCAGCAGCCTCCATATATTGTCCTGCAGGACCACTAAATGATTTATTGCCAATAATAGGACTTACTGCGATAACTTTTTTCCTATTTTTGGAGAGTTCCTTTCTTACACCTTTGATTCCAAGCATTGGTCCAATACTGGTCAATGGATTACCTGGCGCAATTACTACAAGCTCAGAATCTTGAATTGCATTGATAGCTGCAGGGTTAGGTCTTGACTTGTCTGCACCAATATATTGAATTCCTTCAATTGGACCCTTACCACGATGTTTTACCCAAAATTCTTGAAGATGTAGATCTTCATTGTTTGATGTTATTCTTGTCTCAACAGAATTATCTGTAATAGGAATTACTTTACTTTCTATTGCAAACTTTTCACACATCCAAGTTGTTATATCAGAAAGATTTTTTCCGTTCTTTAACATATTAGTTCGAATTAAATGTGTTGCAGCATCTCTATCCCCAACTCTAAACCAAGTTTCTTCGCCAAAAACTTCCATCTGTCTAAGAAAATTATTTGTATCTTTTTTTACACCCCAACCACGAGATTCATCTAAAATTCCTGCCAAGCCATAAATGATTGTGTCAATATCGGGGCATACATACATACCATAAAGCCAATAATTATCTCCAACATTGCTAATTACTGTAACGTCACTTCTTTGAGATGCTAATCCTCGTACAAGTTTGACAGAACCTGTTCCACCAGCTAAAACTGTAATCACAATAATCACTAAACCAATTATGCAAAAACGTCACTTAATATTACTTTTTCAACTAATAGCTTGTAATTTACGCACACAATTCAAAGAATTAATATACTCTATTCATAAACCGTTTGCGTGACTCGTAGTACAATTCTGGCATCATCATTTCTTATTGCTATGATGTTAACATTAACAGTTGTTCCTGCATATGCAGCTCAAATGGAATTTAGGATGATTCCAGAAAGTGAAACAGCTGAAGTTACAATGAAATTTCAGAGAACAATCTTTCTAGAATATGAAGAAGGTGGAAAACTTGCAGATGAACTTAGAGGTATAAAAACATCTAAAGTTTTTTCTGCACAAAGTGACGAAATCAGAGACCGAATTAATTATTTTCTAAAAAATGAAGCAGGAAGTGATGCAGTTGTAACTAATGTACAATTAGACTATGATGCACAATTAACTGGTCGTGGATTAAACACATCAATTGATTACAAAATTGTACTTTCACTTGAAATTCAGGGTCATATGATACGACAAATGGCTGAAAATAGTCCTGGTCTAGTTGATATGGACTGGAGAGGATTCTTAGTAGATGGACCTGTTGATGTTAACGTACGAGGCGTAAATAATGAAATTAACATTCCAATTTCATATATTGCTCAAGCATCACCATCATTGTATTCTGCAGTTAAAGGCTCAGAAGCAGAACAAATTCTAAATTATCCTTTAATGAATGCCACTGGAATTAAAGCCCAACCACTTGGTAACTGGCACTTTTTGTTTGACCCAACAGGAATTAATGCAGATGCTATGACTTATGGATTATCAGATGAACTTGCAGGTAGAGTTTGGTCATCATACACAATGGGTGAAAGTAGTCTTAGAGAAGGAATTCAAATAGAAAAAGTACATGAAGCTACATTTACAGCAGATAAAACTTACACAATACGAGCAATTGAATCTGCAGATTCTGCAAATGTTCACATTGGTGGATTTGCATCAGTTGATGTTTTACAAGACAGTGAAGTATTTGGTGTAAGTAAAGTACCCCCAGAAGGATTTGCAACAACTGCAACAGGAGAGTTTCCTGTTATGATTATCTATGGTATGGCAGGAATGGCTGGAGTAGTAGGTATTGCAGTTTTTATTATTAGTGAAAAGAAAAGAAAGAAGGATGAAGGACAAGGCCAATCAGGTATTGATCCAGGAAGACTAAGAGCTGCTTCAACAAGTACTGGTGCTGGTGGTTACAAAACTAACAGAGGTGAATCATATCTTGACGATGAAACTTATGAACAAACAAGAAGTGTTTATGATCAACCACAGGTAGAAGAAAAGAAAGATGAACAACCAACAAGTAACAAAGGTTCCATGCCAAAAGGCTGGAAACCAGAATAGTGTGTGCTGGCCGTAACCCTCTTTCTGTTTTATACGATATTTCGCTTTGCAGCCTACCTGAACCAGGTGTAGAATCCTATAGTTCTGCTTGGCCTTGCTCCTTGTGGGACAGATTTTTCATTCCATTATTGGAAATCTCAGATTTTGTCATCATCGTACACTCCAACTAGGATTTTTTCTACTCTGTTACCAGCCATCTCTGACTATCCATCACCAGATCACAAATTCTACATGGAGAGAGGAGTTTCCTCTGCCGTAGCAGCATTCGTACACCAGCTCACACTAGTACCAATCAGATGTTTTAAAATTATTTGAATTTATCTATTTAATTTAGAATCAAAGTATCTTTCATCATATCTTCCACGTCTGGACTTACTCCTAGTAAAGTAGAATACTTGCATAAATTCTACATATAATCTGTAAATGTACTTATTCTGTCTTAGATGTGGTGAGATGATATTCCAAAAAGAACGAGTGTGTAATTCAGAAAATCTATGATTTCTAACAACTATCACACTCTTTCGTGTTTTATCCAACAATTCAAGGGTTTTTGGACTAAAGGCAGTTTCAGATTGATTCCCTGCACCAATAATTACAATTGCTGACGGATCTTTTTTAAAATTCTTTAACAGTTCAGGTACAATATGTGCATTAGAATACACCTTTTGAAAAGGTATTTGTGAGATATTAAGATCAAACATCTTCTCATTAATTCTGTTAACTATTTCTAATTCTAGTTCAGGTTCTTCCACAACTCCTCTTACAATTCTAATCTGTGAAGAATTTGAAATGGATATTGCATTTGCAACTTCTAAACCAAGATCGCTATGTCGTCCTTTATCATATGCTACAATTATCTTGGAAACATCCTCATCAAATTTCTTTCTTATTCTAATTCCAATTATATCACAAGTTGTTAACGAAAAAAGTTTTTTGTTATTACGCAAAAAAGAAAAATCAACTAGCATTGTATTTATGTCCTGTTCCTCAGCAGTTGAAAGAATAGCCTCAGTAGGATCATGAGCTAATCTAACTAAAAATCTGACTCGCAGGGAACCATGGATGGATTTTTTAAATTCTTCAATTTCTTTAAGTCCATTTTGACCAAAACCATGTGTTAGTGAAAGAGGAGTCTGACGTGGAATATTAATTACATGTAAAATTGTAATTTCACCATCCTTTTGTTTTGCAATAGCATCTGCAATTTGGTAAAATTTCATAGAAGTTTTTTTATCAAATAGAATTAAGATACGATATTTTTTTCTAAGAGATGGACCTTGTGAAAAAACAAGTGGTGCGTTATGTTCTAATTCCTGCTTTGATGTATAAAATTTGTAAATAAAAAAACCTATTCCTATCCATATTATAGCAATTAACCAGCTTTCTGGGTGTGAAAATAATAGATATATTGAAAGTCCCATTGCTGTAATAATTCCAACTACTGGTATCAATGGAAATAGTGGAGTCTTAAATCCATATTCTACTGTTTTTGAATATAAACGTCTGATAGTAATTGAGGCAAGATTAACTTGGGTGAATAAGAACAAAAACATTACACTTGCTGCAAATGCAATAGCAGTAAGATCCATACTAAGTGCAAGAAACATCATTATTGCACCAGAAATTATTGTTGCAACAAATGGAGTATGAAATTTTGGATGTATCTTACTAAAAAAGTGTGGTAGGTTATATTGAGTGCCCATTGCAAAAGATACCCGACTTGCTGCAAATGTTGTAGCGTTTAGAGCTGATAGTGTAGAGACAAGTCCACCAAATAATACAATTAATGCACCAAATGGGAGAAAATATTCTGCTGATTCAATAATTCCAAATTCCCCATAACCACCAATAAATTCCCATGACGGCATTCCAACCACAGCCGGATTTAAGCCACCAAGGAAAACAAAAGTGAATAAGATGTACATTGTAACTACTATAGCAAGCGATAGAAGAATTGCACGTGGGATATTTTTCTTTGGGTTTTTTATTTCATCTCCAGCTTGAGAAATTATTTCATATCCTTCAAATGCTATAAACGTAAGACCCATTGCTAGTGCAATTCCAGTTACACCTGCAGGAATAAAGTCGGAATAATTATCTGCCCAGTTAGGATTTGCAAATGCCATTGCAATAACAGCAGCCCCAATTAAAATTGCAATTATTCCAATTTGTGTAAATGTTATAGCATTTCCAACTTTACCAGTATCAGATGAACCTCTTACATTTACAATTGTAAAAATTATAATTGCAATAACTGCAAACAGTTTATCAATTGGAAATGAAATATCATCTCCAATAAATCCACCAGTCTTTAACAAATGGGCAAAGAATGAACCAAATGCAACAGCATAAAGACTACCTGCAATTGTATGACCAAACCATGCCATCCATCCACTAAGATATGCATTAGGTCTTGGAAGTCCTTGTTTTACCCATTTATAACCACCACCAGTTGCAGGAAATGCAGAGCCCAATTCAGCATATGTGAGTGCAGTGAATAGTGTAACTACACCATTTATCAAAAATGCAATCATTAGTGCGGGTCCAGCTTCGGCCATGCCAGGACCAACTAAAACAAAGATAGCACCTCCAATCATGGAAGCAACTCCAATCATTACAGAATCCTTTAATGAAAGACTACGTACTAAGCCTGAGTTTGATTTTTCAAATGTCATGTCCGTCCCGTCTGAAATATGCTAGTATAAATCCCTATAGTATCTTGATTATATTGGAAAGATAAACAAATTGATTAAACTTGATAGCCATATTCACTAATGATTATGCGTATATCTTCTTCTGATGTAGCATTTTGATAGTCATTTAGAAGATTTTCATTAAGTTCGAAGAAAGTATGCCCCCAATTGAATTTCTCCATTAATTGATGTGACAGAGTTTCATATCCAAGTAAAAATACTGCAGATGAAATTGCCTCAACTGTAGTTAATTTATTTAATTTTGAATAATTAACTGGATTTCCAGCTAAAAGAGGTGGAAGTTTTCTTGATATTCCTTTAAACCCTTTTTCAAAAACATCGTCTGCATAATTCCAAGAACAGTCAATTCCAGTAATTGAACGAATTGTATTTTTATCACTAGATAACAGAGTCTTTTTTGCATATGGATGCAGTAAAAGTGTGGTTGATGAGGTTTTTGTAATTTTTTTGACTAAACCAAATCTAAGCAGTTTAGCTGCTGTACATTTCTTGGGATCATCCTGATTGAACATCAGAACATTTAATTTCATATTTTTACAATAAAGTATCTTTTATTTTGTTTTACTCAAATAGAACATAGGATACTTTGTAATAGAATTTGGTAGGTTGATCAGCCTTCAATATGCTAACATTCCAGTTTTTTGTGTCTATTTCAGTGTTAGAATCTTCAGGAATAATAGTAAATTTCTCTAATCGAACATCTGGACCACTATATCTTACATTGTAATTCTTATCACCAATTTGAACTAGTTCATATATTGAACCTGATTTTCGAGTTGATTCAGAGACAGCACACATGGAGTGTTGTCCTATCACGCATTGACCAGAGGAGGTTGAAATCTGAATATTAACAGATGCTTCATCACCACGTGCAGCAGTAAATAACGAGCCTTGCATGACTCTAGGTACTAATGTTTTATCACCAGATATTTTCTCACCTAATGAAATTGGCACTTCTGAAACAGTAATTCTATTATGCTTATCAATAATTTTCTTTAGTACAGAAGACTTTACATCAGTAGATTGTTGTGCAGCATAATCAGTTACGATTGATTCATCATCTACAGTGATAGTTACATTTTTTATATCCAAATGACTAATTGCCGAAATTGTGTATGTTCCAATACCCACAGCACCACTTGGAATATTGTATTTGAATGAAAATATAGGTTCAGAACCACGTAGAGTAAATAATTTTGTTACGGATTCATTTGTCTCATCAGTTACATTTGTTGATTCAATTATTAATTCTAAAGTATCATTATATACAACATTTGCAATATGACCTGAGATACTTATAATGTCACCAGGAAGATAGTTATCTTTGTCTAATGATAAAATAATTTCGGGCATTGGTGCTGGTTCAATTTCTATATCATACTCATCACCTTTAAAATCGCCACATCTTCCACTTTCTGATATATAGCTTTGATGCTCAAAGCATCCTCTTTGATATCCTTCATCAATAACTAAAAAGTCAGTTTCTACTTCTTCATTTGTATATTTTAAATTAAGAACATAAAAACCATTTTTGAAAATAAGTGGAAGAATTTTTATTGATGCTTCAAAGTTTCCACATTCATCAATTCTAGATGAAGTGTCAAGTGTAGAAAGAGCAGTGGTTCTAGCCAATGATGATGGATTGCTTTCATCATATGTTGATGTACTTTCAGCATTTTCTGTACCATCATCTAATGGACTGGCAAACGTAGATTTGAATTTAGGAATTGTTACATAAACAAAGAATTTTGATTGATCAGCAAAATTATTTGATTGTTTTGGAATAACTTGCCCTGATATTTTTATTTCATCTCCAAATTGATATGAATCTTTATCGATTGAAAATGTGATTATCTCATCAGGTAAAGAGCATTCTGAATTAGATGAATATTTGTCTTCTACATTAAATGCTGGATCACCAAAAACCATCGAAGGTGCTGAAGCACCACTAATTAGTAGTATTGCAAATAAGCTAATTATTGAAATTTTTACGTACATATGCTATCTATTGTCAAAATATTAAGAATAATAAATTCAGATTGAGAAAAAGTTGATCTTTTTGTTAAAGTCATACATGTTTGAAGCAAATCAGATAGAATTTACACACAAGCGTATAAACAAAACGCATGATTTATGATTATTTATCATCACAATTTGGGCATTTCTTATTGACTACCTTTTCCCCACATTTAACACAAATTCCTTCCCCAACAGATTCTGCAATCATCTTTTTGCGTCTACCAGCATAAATCTTGATTCCGACATAGATTACGATTGAAATAATTATTGCATAAATTGGAGGTAAGCCTGCCCCAATCAAACCTATTAGTAGAAATAAAATTCCAACAATTAGTAATATGCCACGTCTTTCAAAGCCCAATTAGTTACTCGATTACTCAATTTGATAAAAAAGTTTTGCCAAGACTCAGAGCCAATAAGTTTCCTTCATTCTAAAGTCATTACTCTAACTCGTCTTCATTGTCTGGCAATTAAATTACTACTTACACCTATTAAAATTTAAGATGGGATTGGAGTGATTTGAACACTCGACCTCTGCGACCCAAACGCAGAATCATACCAAGCTAGACCACAATCCCAGTGAGATACAAAACTGCCCCAATTTAAGCTACACAAATAGATTTTAAATGAGTTAAAAAAATTATTCATGTATGGAAATAGAGGATTACATAAAAGCAGGGAAAATTGCTGGTGAAGTTCGCGAAAATACTAGAAAGAAAAATTGGGTTGGAAAAACTGTTTATGAAATATGTGAAGAAGTTGAAAGTGAAATAAAAAAACGTGGTGCAAAATGTGCTTTTCCTGTAAATACTAGTTTAAACGAGGTTGCTGCGCATTATACTGCTGAGCCAAATGACCAACTTACAATTTCAGATGATGATTTAGTAAAAATTGATTTGGGCGCACAAATTAATGGTTACATTGCAGATACTGCAGTAACAGTATGCTATAATCCAGAGTATGATAACCTTGTCCAAGTTGCAGAGTCTGCATTAAACAATGCAATGTCAATGATTAAGGTTGGTGTAAAATCAAGTGATGTTGGTAGAATGATTGAAAAAACCATTAAACAGTCTGGATGCCTCCCAATTGCAAACTTGAGTGGACATTCTTTAGAACAATATACAATTCATGCTGGTAAATCAGTACCAAATATCTGGTCAATTGGATCATTTTCATTTACCGAAAACCAAGCTTTTGCATGTGAACCCTTTGTTACAACTGGAGATGGATTAGGCTTTGTTCATGAAGGAAAAGTAAAAAATATTTTTGCATTAGCATCAAGAAAGAAAACAAAAGATAAAGAAGCGGATAAAATGCTAGACTATATCTGGCAAAATTTCAATTTACTCCCATTTGCATTAAGATGGTTACTTCCAGAATGGGAAGAGAGTGAGGCACGAAAAAACTTGGAGATATTAATAAAAAAGAAAGCAGTTCATGCATATCCTGTTCTGGTAGAAGGTAATGGAAAACGAGTTACTCAAGCAGAACACACGTTTATTCCAAATGAAAATGGGGTTACAATCACCACTATTAGCCAATAGTTTCGCCAAATATTTTCACAACTAGTAAGTTACCCTCACATTGATCACAGGCTCCATTTTCTTCAAATACAATGTCACCATACTCAAATTTTCTAGTTAGTAGTTTCTTACAAGATTTACATTCCAATTCGGTAAAACTAACAGTGAATTTTTTTTCCGAGTCTTTCATTGTGAAACACCTAATGTATTACCAACCCCAATAATCATTACAGTTTGCTTTGACTGTGTATTTTCTTTAATCATTTTTTCAATTTCTAATCTAACAGACATTGCTTGATCTGCAATTTCTTTTGTCATAATTGTAAGTGCATCATGAATTGATTGTTTAATGACTATTGCCAAAATGGGAACATTGTTCTTTGTTGCTGCGTCCTCTATTTGGAATCTATCAGTTCCAATTCCTCCCATTGCAGCACCAAAACCTTTTGCTATTGATGCTGAATTCTCACCTTCCAGTTTTAATGCTGCATCAACCATTATGATTAAATCTGGTTTATTATTTGAAAAAATTTTTTCAATTCCTTCACCTATCCTTCCAACAGTTGCATTTGGTCCCTCAGCCTTTATGAGTAATAATTTCCTACCTTCATATTCAGATTTTGATAAAACAGTTTGAAATGAAATTTTTTCTTTTTCATTATCAAGCATCATTCCACCCACTACCATAGGTCCAATACCATCACCAATAGGCTGACCATTCTTCAATGCAGACATTGCATCTTTTAATGCCTCAGCTTCTTCCATAACAAAAGGTATCATCATTTGTAGTGGTAAAATCAATGGAAAGTTTTTTTGTTTTTTTGCTGTAAGATAAAGATGTCTGGTAGCTTTATGAAACATTTGTAATGTTGTAACAATTTCTAAAAGATTGTGAACCTTTGATGTTTCAAATTCAGAGATTTCTGTAAATAATGATTTTACATGCATTCTGGTAAAATCATCTCTTGAGCGAATAAGATGATTGATTTTTGGAACTATGCCATTTGGATCCAAATCAACAGGCATTATAGTAAAATATTCAAAAAAGTCATCTAATTTTTTTTCATGATTATTTATTGTATTAAGAGATTTTTGTAAATAATCAATAAACTCAGTTTTTGCATTATTTCGAAATTTTTCTAATTTATCAATACTTTTCTTAATTTCATTAGATGATACCATTAACTGAATTCTCTGACCATAAAAAACAAAAAGAATTATTGGTAAAATCCATATGAGCATCATTAGTGGGTTTGAGTCATCACCCATACCAAAAAAATCCTCAAAATTAAAACCCGTTATATCCAATAATGATATACAATAATTTTGTAAATTAAATCATTCGTCAAAGTATTGGATTTTTCTAATACCACACTTAGAAAAATATTAATGAGTATTTTTATTAAAGTGGTTTTCAGGATAACTGTATTGCCACAAACAAAGCCAATTGTAAGTATTGAAAATGTGGTAGCATCAGCTACTGTTGATCAAAAAATGGATTTAAATGCAATTACAAAAATTTTCCCTGATGTAGAATATCATCCAGACCAATTTCCAGGACTAGTATTTAGGATTAAAAGTCCAAAAACTGCAACATTGATTTTTACTTCAGGTAAAATGGTTTGTACTGGTGCAAAATCTGAACAAATGTCAAGAAATGCTGTAAAAACAGTAGTTACTAAGTTACGTCAAGGTGGGATTAAAGTGAAAAAAGATGCAGTGGTAACAATTCAAAACATTGTTGCATCAATCAATCTAGGTGGAAGAATACATTTGGAACAAGCAGCAAGGACTTTACCAAGAAGTATGTATGAACCAGAACAATTTCCTGGATTAATACATAGAATGCTTGATCCAAAAACAGTGATTTTGTTATTTTCCTCTGGAAAGCTAGTTTGTACTGGTGCAAAGAAAGAGGATGATGTATACAGATCAGTAAATAATTTACATGCGTCATTAGAAGAAAAAGAACTAATGAAGTATGATTAAGATTATTTAATTTTTGTTCCTGATGGAACCGACTCATCAACAGTCAGCCAAAATGGTTTGTCATCAATATCTGCTGCCAAAAGCATTGCATTTGATTCAATTCCACCTAATGTTTTAGTTTCAAGATTAGCAACCACAATCACAGTTTTTCCAACAAGTTGCTCAGGATCGTAAAATTGTGCACCACCAATTATAACATCACGTATTTCATCTCCTAATGATATAGTACCTTTTATTATTCGAGATTTACCAGGAATATTTTCAGTTGTTTCAATTTTTGCAACACGTAGATCGACTTTTGCAAAATCATTATATGAGATTTCTTCCATTGCGTAGATTCATAACACACTAAATTAATTTCTTACGAACCCTAATATCTTCGAAGCATGGATATTTTTTATGGCTGAAATCCATGCGCTAGTTGATGTTAATGCATCAATAGATAAAGTTTGGGAAATTATTTCAGATCTAGATAACGAACCTAAATTCTGGAAGGGTACAAAAGAAATTAGAAATATTTCTAGTAATGAGAATACTGTTAGTCGTGAAATAACAATTGCATTCAGGGATCAGAAATGTATGCAAGAAATTACTACTTTCCCTAAACAAAAAATTGAAGCAAAATTTACCAAGGGAATTATCAAAGGAGAAAAAATTCTGAGTCTACAGGAAACACCAGATGGCTGTATTTTAGAGGCTGTTTGGAAAATAAAACTTTCAGGCATGATGGGAATGTTCACAGGAATGATAACAAAACATATTCAGAGTGGTACTGAGCAAGCCCTGAAAGCAATTAAGCAAGAAGTGGAAAAATAAATGGTAGATATTGCTATTGATATTTTTAACTATATTTTTACAGTTATTCTAATTGGAGTTTTTCTAACTTGGGTTTCTCTTATCTCCTCAATGTACAAATCTTTTACAAAAACACCATATCTTGATAAATTTGAAAATTCATCAAATCAAATTCCTAAAGTTTCAATAATTTTACCAGCTAGAAATGAAGAAAAATTTATTGGAAAATGTCTGGAATCATTTGTGCAACAGGACTATACTAATTATGAAATAATAGCAGTTGATGATTCATCAGATGACAATACTTGGAAAATAATTGAGGAGTATGCAAGAAATAGTAAAAAGGTTGTTCCAGTAAAGGCAGATACAAAACCTGATGGATGGATGGGGAAAAATTGGGCATGTATTACAGGTTTTAAACGTGCTACTGGGGATTTACTACTATTTACAGATGCTGATACACGATATTCAGAAAAAGTAATTTCATTAGCTGTTGCACATTTACTATCAGAAAAATTAGATGTTCTAACAGTAATTCCTAGGTTGCTTTGCCTAGATAATATTACAAAAATTACACTTCCCATGTTATCAACATTTTTGCATTCACGCTATTCTGCCTTAAATGTAAATAATCCAAAAAAAGGAATTGGGTATTTCTTTGGAAGTTTTTTTATTATAAAAAAAGAGATTTATGAAAAGATTGGTACGCATGAAAAAGTTAAACATGAAATTATTGAAGATGGTGCTCTAGGAAAAATTACAAAAGAATTAGGATTCAATCTAAAAATGGTCAGAGGTGAGCACTTACTTGACGCTGTTTATTCAAGAAGCCCAAAAGAAATGTGGAATGGATTAGAGCGATTAATGGTTCCATTATATCATCAGAATAAATCATATGCAGTAGGAGTGTTTTTTGCAGTTTTATTCATACTATTCATTCCAACTCCAGTTTTGATATATTCTCTAGTTTTTGTTTTTGATAATATTTACACCTCATTTCTTCCATTATTACTATCTGCAATACTCTCTACAGGCACAATTTTCATTGCTGCATTTTTGGAAACAAAAATGGGTCTAAATTTGAAATCTGTATTTGGATTATTTGCACCAATTGGTGGTTTAATTGTAAGCTGTGGTTTTCTATCAGGAATTTTACAGGCAAACAAATCATCTGCAGTTTCATGGAGAGGGCGAAAATATAGTGTTAAGGAATTCTCACAAAATTATATTAAACTTTGAATTAATAATACATGAAAAATAGCAAGGAATATACGCACTGACAATTTGTTCTGATTAATGGCAAATAGTAGTATTATTATTGGTGGGACTATAGCAGGAATTGCAATAGTTTTTACTGCATTCATTGCGTTGAATCCAATTACACAAGATTCTGAATCAGGTTTAACTGTTACAAATGGAAATCATCTAGAGAAATTAGGTGATGTAACAGAATCTCAGATGTCATTAATTCAACTTTTCG